>ENA-ORMO01000439-ORMO01000439.1-human-gut-metagenome-genome-assembly--contig:-NODE-439-length-58592-cov-4.577925_pt1 | contig 58592 bp, 47 predicted proteins | sample MGYA00242106_ERZ509001 | MGnify/ENA primary metagenome ERZ509001 (study PRJEB26280, sample SAMEA2338736) | human gut metagenome | biome: human gut; feature: human-associated habitat; material: faeces...
ATATAGTAAAATTATATCACAAAGGGTAATTCCAATGAGAAAAATGGGTCTATAAATTATGCGTAAACAATACAAGGGCAATATATGCAAAAGAGTATAATTGTTTTATTAACGATCGTTTTACAGCTTTATTTTGTAATCAATACGCAGACGGTATTTGCAATTTCATAACCTTTTATTGGAAAATTCTCTATAGAGTCGTTGCAGGGAATCCGTCTAAGGGAATATGCTGATGCGAATGCCGCATCACTTGTAAAGGGGAAGATGTTGCTTCGCTCAAAGGGCAGAGGGGAAATATCCATAAAACGTTGGCAGCAAAGCGGACAATCTTACAGCAATGCCTTAATGCAGGAACAAAATGTTGATATAGGAACATATGGTGGGATGTTGACAAGTTTTACAATGGCTGCAAATTATCTGAAAAATTTAGATTATGATCCTGGACGGGTCAATCAGATTATTACAACGGCTGCTTGCCCTTTTCCATCTGTCGTCGCAGGTCAGTGTTGCAGCTTATCAGTAAATGGGTATGAATCTAAAAACGTATCTGTAGCCGATACAGCGGCTTATGTCGCGGATCGAATCCGTCAAGGCTTACCGGTGATGATTGGGATGAAAAACAGCGATATAACGCACTTTGTAGTTGCATATGCGTATAGCGGCGAGTTAGTTTATATGAAAGATCCAGCATCTGATCATAAGGCGATTTTACAGAACTATACGAATAATGGATATTGGGTGAATCGAATTTTAAAATATAGCTATTAATCGTGTAAAAAGGAGCTTGCTATGAAGCGGATTTTATTCTTTGGAGCGGCGGTTCTCTTATGCTTTGCGTTGCTTGCTTGTACTGCGACGCCAGACCCCTCGGACGATCGTCCGGATAAGGGAAGTCTTCTTTCTTCTGTGGGACCATCGGAAACCCCTGAGGAAATCTCAACGCCGGCAGAAGAGGATGTGATTCAGGAAATCCAAGGGTACTCCCTGGAAGACGCCGGGTTGACCATCGCAGCGGATCAAACTTTTTCCGACCCCAATACGGATCAAAAGCGCATCATATGGGACGCATGGCACATGGAGGACGCAACACAGGAATGGTTTTCTGTGAAACGCGCGAATTATGGAGGAAATCTCACCTTTGTAACGGTTGAAACTACAGAAAGCGGAATCGATTATACCTCCCATGTGATGTTCCTGTTACAATGCTACCGCCGTGAAGACTTGACGGCCGGAAGCGCCATAAAGATTCAGGGAAAGCAGGTTCCCATGGAGGAACTTCGCGAAAAAGAGGTCTGCGAAATCGAGGAATGGGTGGTGTGTGACCTGACCAGCTATGTACTGCCGGAAGGGTTTCCAGCTTCGATGGAGAAATGGGGGCAGGAAAATCCAGGAGACTACGATTACCAATGGACATTCGAAGTCTATGATGCGTTTGAACAATACCTTCCGAATTGGATACAGGTGGGCACCGCATCGGAACCGGCTATGACTTGATCGTTTGCCCGGCAATGTTTTTATGATCCTTCTGACAATTTTTCACTGGATACTGCGGACATCAAACACAAAAGCCGTGGCGTCTAAAGCGTTTTATCGCTTTAGACGCCACGGCTTTCCGCTTCTATAGAGCGCTCTGTTCATCAATGGCCGTTGATCGCATCAATGATCGAAATGACATCGTCCAAGCTGTCCACCTTGCGCAGGCAGAGCTGCAAAACATCCGGTTCCAATGTGCAGAGATCGGGAATCAGGATGGACCGGAATCCGCCATTGTGCGCTGCACGGATTCCAGCGTTGGAATCCTCCAATACCAGGATATTCTTAGGCGATTCTCCGAGCTGGCTTGCGGCAAGCAAAAAAATTTCCGGATTTGGTTTGCTAGCATGTACCTGGTGTCCACTTACCACACAGTCAAACCGATGTTCCAATCCGTGTTGTTTTAACAGGAAATCAATCTTTTTGGGCTGAGACGAGGAGGCAACCGCCTTTTTGAGACCACGTAACTCCAGCGCATCCAACAAGGAAAATAACCCCTTTTTCGCAGGAATGGTTTCCGTTTCGAGCGCTTCAAAAAAGAGCGGCGTCTGGCGGTCAATCACCTTTTGGATCGGGAAATCCGGTCCGTAGACCTTCAAGAGCACTTGGGCAGAGTCGGCCTTACTGCGTCCCATAATCTGGCTGTGAATCTCACGGGTAAAGACCTTTCCCTGTTCAGCGACCGCTTGTCCCCATGTGCGTTCATAGAGCTGTTCCGTGTCGAACATCAGGCCATCCATGTCGAAGATGACTGCTGTAATACGCTCCATCATCACACCCGCGCGACACCGGTGCGGTGCGCGGCCTCCATAACCGCTTTCGCAACAGCGGGAGCGACCTCTTTATTGAATGGATTAGGGATGATAAATTCGGGTGAAAGCTCCTCCGGTTTGACAAGGCTGGCAATCGCTTGAGCAGCCGCGATTTTCATTTCGTCGTTGATTTCACTCGCACGCGCGTCAAGCGCACCGCGGAAGATTCCCGGGAATGCCAAGACGTTGTTGATTTGATTCGGGAAATCCGAACGCCCCGTTCCAACCACCCTTGCGCCTGCTTCCAGTGCATCTTGTGGGAAGATTTCCGGAGTGGGGTTGGCCATAGCAAAGACAATCGCATCGCGGTTCATACTGCGGACCATCTCTTTGGTGACCACATTTGGGGCGGAGACCCCCATGAAAACGTCCGCTCCTTTCATCATATCCGCCAAGCTGCCTTTTTTACAGGAGGGATTGGTGATGGCTGCCATCTCGGCTTTGACGGAATTCAATCCTTCGCGGCCCTGATAGATGGCGCCTTGCCGGTCGCAAAGGACAACGTCTTTCAGCCCCATCGACATCAAAAGTTTGGTGCAGGCGATACCGGCAGCACCTGCGCCATTGACCACCACAGAGATCTGGGAAAGCTCCTTGCCAACCAGTTTTAGGGCGTTCAGCATCGCCGCCATGGTAACCACTGCTGTGCCGTGCTGGTCATCGTGAAAGACTGGAATGTCCAACTCTTCTTTCAGACGCTTCTCAATCGCAAAGCAACGCGGTGCAGAGATGTCCTCCAGATTGATGCCTCCAAATCCGGGGGCAATCATCTTGACTGCTTGCACAATTTCCTCCACATCCTTAGAGGCCAAACAGATGGGGAAGGCATCGACATTGCCAAACGCCTTGAACAAAACGGCTTTCCCTTCCATGACAGGCATCCCCGCCTCTGGGCCGATGTCTCCCAATCCCAGAACAGCGGTGCCATCGGTCACAACAGCGACCAAGTTTCCCTTGCGGCAATAATCGTAGACTTTTGAAACATCCTGCTGAATCTCTTTACAAGGTTCTGCAACGCCGGGGGTATAGGCGGTAGAGAGATCGTCCTTGTTTTCCAGAGGGCAGGTGGGGACCACTTCCATTTTTCCATGCCATTCCAGATGGCGCTTTAAGGCTTCCTGTGCGTAATCCATATGCTTGAAAACTCCTTTATTGTTTTTCATCCGCGCCGGACGGGCGGCGTTATTCCTTTTTTATTATACCAACCCGGACAGAAATCCGCAACCAATCTGGAACGTACAATCTCTGTATGGGAGAACAGCTATTAGAAAAGACCGGTTTTGTCAGAGCCCCCTGTTCGAAAGTCGGGGGCAGGCTTCTGTTTGAGGCAGCCGTTATAACCGGCAAAAATGTGTGTGAATCGATGACTGCTGGAATGGGACAGTGGCCTGTGCCTTTGATACAATACTTGGAACAAGGTCCTTTTGTTTGTATTACAACTGCATCATTCCAGACATAATACAAACCCGGCTTGCACCACAGGAAAGGACGGTTTCGATCTTCTGTGGATCAAGTGTGATCCCGCCAATCGCATAGACCGGAATGGATACGGATTGGCATACCTCTTGAAGAAACTGCAACCCCCTTGGAGGGAGACCTTTTTTACAATCGGTCGTAAAGATATGTCCTGCGGTGAGGTAAGTAGCCCCAAGCGCCTGTGCCCGCTGCGCTTCATCGACGGAATGGACCGACGCGCCGATGGCAGAAAAGAATGCCAATGACTGAGGACGGCTTGCCGCCATATCTTCTAATCTCCATAAAGGGAGATGAATCTGTTTTACCCCCAGCGCTTTTGCAACATCCGGAAAGCTGTGTAGGATACACGGTATTTGATAAGAGTTACAGATAGCCAGGACTTCGGCTGCAAGTGACGCATAGGCGTTTTCATCCAGATCTTTTTCACGCAAAACCAGCGAGGCGGGACGAAATATGCAGATCCGTTCCACCTGTTCCAGAAAAGGCTGCGCGCAAAGCCTTCGATTGGTCACCGCCACAATGGAACGATGGATAGAAGGGTCACACATACACATAATCATTCATCACCGGCTGGAGTCCATGCGCCTGTAGGTCATGAAAGACCTGCCCGACGCTGCGTTCATCGGAAATCTCAAACTGATCGTCGCCTTTTTCGGAAATCTCATCGGAATGACCGCCGATGCCCGTGCTGACCCCTGCAGATATTTTTGTCGCAGCGATGGAGACAAGATTATCCCGTACCCGGGCGCACTCCCGTGTGGAAACCGTGATACTGGCGAATGGCATCAACAGACGATAGGCCATGACGACTTGCAAGAGCTGCGGCTCATGCACATCCATGGGGTTGATCTTGTCGTTGTTGATAATGGGGCGGAGTCTCGGACAGGAGAAAGCGATCTCTGCATGCGGATATTTACGTTGTAGCAGCCAGGCATGGCAGCCTGTGGCAAAGGCATCCTTCCGGAAGTCGTCCAACCCCAGTAATGCGCCAAATCCCACCCCGCGCATACCTCCTTTGAGTGCACGTTCCTGTGCATTCAAGCGATAGGGAAAAATGCGCTTATGCCCTTGAAGATGGAGTGTCTCATATTTGTGGCTGTTATAGGTTTCCTGGAAAACGGTCACATAGTCTGCGCCGCATTGATGAAGATAGGCATACTCATTGGAATTCATCGGATAGACTTCCAAGCCAATCACTTTGAAATATTTGCGGGCAATTTTACAAGCCTCTCCGATGTATGCGACGGTGGATTTGGAGCGGCTTTCACCGGTCAGAATCAGAATTTCCTGTAAACCTGTGGAGGCAATCGCCTCCATTTCTTTCTCAATCTGTTCGGCGTTGAGTTGTGCGCGATGAATCTTGTTGTGACAATTGAATCCACAGTAAATGCAATAGTTTTCACAGTAATTGGCAATGTACAAGGGGGTAAACATACAGACCGAGTTGCCAAAGTGCTTTCGAGTTTCCCGCCGAGCCGCCTGTGCAATTTCCTCTAAAAGTGGAAGAGCAGCAGGGGAGAGCAGCGCGCCAAAATCGTCCAATGTGCGATTTTCATGGGACAAGGCGCGGCGTACATCCGCTTCTGTATAACAATGGTAGTTGTAGGAGCTGGTGCGCGTGAGCACTTGCCGGCCGATGTCCGAATCTAAGACTTCCATCCCCGGCAGGTAGGTCATGTGATCGATGCGCTCCTTTTTCAGATCCTGTCTTACAGCATCGCTTAAAATACTCTCATTGATCGGTTCATTCTGTTGCATGGCTGTATTCCTCCCTCATTCTCTTAGAAAGCCAGTCAAGGGAGAAGAAGCGCTTGCACCCTTCTCCAACGTGCGCCCAAGCCCAGAAAGATACGCCTTGCGTCCCGCCTCGATCGCCTGACGGAAGGCCGCCGCCATAGTGGGAATATCCCCGGCGGTGGCGATTGCCGTGTTGGCCATTACTGCGGCGGCGCCCATTTCCATGGCTTCGCATGCCTGGGAGGGGCGCCCGATCCCTGCATCCACAATGATTGGTAGATCGATTTCATCGATTAGAATTTGGATAAAATCCTTGGTACAAAGTCCTTTGTTGGTACCGATCGGCGCGCCGAGCGGCATGATACAGGCCGCTCCTGCTTGGACGAAATCCCTAGCAGCATTCAGATCGGGGTACATATACGGCATGACTACAAATCCCTCTTTTGCCAGCACCTCGGTTGCCTTGATGGTTTCGTAGTTGTCCGGCAAAAGGTATTTTGAGTCATGAATGACCTCGATCTTGATAAAATCCCCGCAACCCAGCTCGCGGGCCAGCCGGGCAATTCGAATGGCTTCGTCTGCATTGCGTGCGCCGGAGGTATTGGGAAGCAACGTGACGGACTTGGGAATATAATCCAGGATATTGGCGAGTCCACCCTCATTTGCACGGCGGAGTGCCAGGGTTACCATTTGTGTCCCAGCCTTCTCGATGGCAGCCTGGATGAGCTCCAGAGAATATTTGCCGGACCCCAGAATAAAACGGGAGGTAAAGGAATGTCCTCCGATGGTCAAACGATCGTCTTGCAGCATGTTCATCATCATTCTCCTTTTTGGACTTTACAGATATATTGCACAATGAGATTGGCTTGGTGTGCTGCGCAGAGTATCACGCGGGGAGCCATCAAGCCGTATCCCGGTCCTGGTTCCGCGCTCCCGTCTCCGCAGAGATAAAAGTGGTCGGTAATTCTGCGCGTCTGGATACGGTTGCTGTCTCCATATCCAGCCATACCGGAAGCTGCCACCAGAAAAGTATTCGGAAAAGATTCCAGAATTCCATTCGCTAGCATGGCCTTGGCCTCTGGAGTATCAAAGGCCTCGCAGACGATGTCCTCCTGCGCAAAGAGTTCCAGAAGGTTTTCTTCCGTCACACGGATACAGTCGGTATGAATGTCCAGGTATGGATTAATGTCCAGCAACTCTTCTTTTAATGCGTCGGTTTTAAACATCCCCACATGATGCAAAAGGTACTGCTGCCGGTTCAAATTGGCGATGTCTACGCGGTCAAAATCAATGAGATGCAAATGTCCGACGCCAATGCGTGCTAAAGCGAAGGCAACATGGGAACCAAGCCCGCCAAGCCCCGCAATAGCAACCCGGGCGGTATCCAGCTTTTTTTGGACTGCCGGGGAATGCCGTTCACGCAGGGCAGCATCGATTTGTGCTTGTTGTATCACGGCTTTTGGTTTCACCTCAGCCACCTCCCACAAAATGGACAATTTCCAATTCATCATCCTCTTGTAGCTGAATCGACCCGTATTGTGCCCGGGGGACAATGGTCCCATTTCGTTCGACGGCTACACGGGACGACTGGTATTGGTTTTGGTCCAGATAAGTTTGGAGCGTCATTCCTTCTGTAAGCTCCACCGGCGTTCCGTTGATTCGAATCATACATAACTCCTTTCTGAAAACCAGCTGTGAACAATAAAAAAAGAGTTCACGAAAAAATACACCCGCGGTGGTGTACCCCTTCATGAACTCTCGTTCACTCTCAACTGTTTCGATTCATTTGTTCGCCACTGAGGGCTTGTAAATCACACGAGATTGGAATGCACAGAAAAACGGGAAATGCCATCGCATTCCCCGTAGGATTCTGATATATCCCTACGTTGGCATTATCCAAATCAGGTTATGGGTCGAAGTTAAAAACTTCCTCTCAGCCTATTCATAAGCTCCCCTATTCATTTACTCATTTACTATAACACGCCCAGACGAAATTTGTCAAGTTCTACGCACATGGCTTGTTTACAAAAAGAGAACCACGTCTGTGCATGGCTCTCTTTTTTAGAAAATATAAAATGTTGGAAAGATAAAATCCTCGCGATAGCAGGGAAGAAACAAAGCACATGCAACCTGCAAGGTATTTTACATCAACTTACGGAATAAGCCTTTCAGTTCTTCCACATTGGTGTCCTTTGGATGTCCTGGCCGGCAAGCATCTGCATAGGCCGATTCAGCCGGAAACGGAAGATCCTCTTCCTTCAGTACAGGAGGCTTGGACGGAATTCCCACATCCGCTGAGAGCTTTCGGACTGCCTCCAAAGCAGCCTGGTGGTATTCCTCCTGGCTCATGGCATCCACATTGGCAACTCCCATCGCCCGGGCGATCTCACGATATTTTTCACCCGTACATGCAGCGTTATACTCCATTACAATCGGAAGCATCATAGCGCAGGCGACACCGTGCGGGGTATCGTAGACTGCGCCCAAAGTATGCGCCATGGAAGGGGCAATCCCTAGCCCAACATTCGAGAAACCCATGCCTGCGATATACTGTCCCAACGCCATACCTTTGCGTCCTTCTTTCGTATTCTCCACCACGCCACACAGCGAACGGGAGATGATCTCAATCGCTTCAAGGTGGAACATATCTGTCATTTCCCAAGCAGCTTTGGTGGTGTAGCCTTCGATGACGTGTGTGTGGGCGTCCATACCTGTGGAAGCAGTCAGTCCCTGGGGCATGCTGGTTATCATCTCCGGATCGACCACTGCGATGACCGGTATATCGTGTGGATCTACACAGACAAACCTGCGCTTACGTTCGACGTCCGTGATAACATAGTTGATTGTAACTTCTGCGGCAGTACCAGCAGTGGTGGGAACCGCAACAATCGGAACACAGGGCTTTTTGGTAGATGCGGTTCCCTCCAAGCTGCGGACGTCTTCGCATTCAGGATTGGCGATAATGATGCCAACGGCCTTCGATGTATCCCATGGAGGAGCCGCCACCAATTGCGATCGATGTAGTCTGCCCCGGCTTTTTTAAAGGCCTCCACGCCGTGTTGAACATTTTTACTAGCCGGATTTGCCTTGATGTCTGCATAAATCTCATAGGATAGGTCGGCTTCGTCCAAAAGGCTGGTCACTTTGGTAGTGACTTGAAACTGAAGCAGGTCTGGATCGGTGTAGACAAATGCCTTCTGAAAGCCATGGGCCTTGGCTTCGTTGATGATCTACTGGATGGCCCCCGCTCCATGGTAAGAGGTTTGATTCAACATAATACGGTTTGCCATATCGTTTCTCCTTTTCTTTATCCCCGCTTTGCAGCGAGATTTTTCAGAACATGTGCGTGATGGTTTTCTTAGCCAAAATACGCTCTGTAAGATATGTTCGAAACATCAAAGCCTCCTAAAAGCATGGGAGTAAATTTTTATTTGATCTTATTGGATCGGGTGCTTTTTGAAATGTAAAGTTATAAATCTCACAAAGTGGAAAGAGGGCATGTAAAAAATTTCCTATCAAAATCGGGCAAAAGCCCTAAGAAGTAGAAAAATAAAGAAAAATGTTTTTTCCTATACATCTGTTGAATAGAAAAACCTTTTACCCATCCATCTCTCTGTCAAACCGCAACTGTTCTTCACGGAACGATTGGACATTCCGCTCAATAATGTGGTCCTTTGGGCCGATCTGTCCACAAAGCAGAGGGGAGGTTTCTTTATACAAGCGGACTGTTTCCGCCACTTTCTGTGGGCTGAAATTGGCATAGCAGTATTTACAGCCATTCCCACAGGTGTGATATGCGCCAATATCGATGCTTTCCATACAACCGCAGGTGACGCGTTGGTTTCGGTCCTTTTTTCCACGGAGAGGAACTCCAATGATGCGTTCGATTTGCCGCGCATCAATGCAGTGTCCATGTTGTACGCCCAAATCTTGGAGGTCGATTGTTTCTGAACAGGTTTCCACAACCATACCGTTGTTTGCTGCAATTCGTACCAGATGCTGAACCATGTTGAGTAGGACTTTCCCCTGTGGAGGCGTTATAGAGAGCCCTCTTGTATTGCGTTGTGTTTTGCTATACAAGTCAACAAAGCTGATAACAACTTTTTCGGTACATCCGCGCAGACGCTCTGCAATCTGTGCAAAAGCGTCCAGGTGATAAGAGACTGTATACCGCATATTTAAAAGAATGGGATCGTACCGCCAAACCATTCGGTCCTTCCCAATGCGAGCAGCGAGCGATTGAAAGACAGGAATCAAACAATCTTTTTTGTTGGGTAGGTATGGTTCGATATCCCGGCCATAGCTGGTCAGCGTAAACTGGAAATAGTAGGGGTATGCAGAAAGATCTCCCAGACGGGACAACATATTTTCCGGATTTTTGGTCCAAAACACAATGCAATCCACCACCGATGGGGATAGAGGAATCCGGCTGATTTGGTGGGGATTCATCGGGTTTCGAACGAGGACAAAGCCCTCTTGGAGCCGGTGAATCAACCAATTTACATAGTAGTTTGGAAGATCGGTTCGACGGCTGGCACTGAGGATCATGTTTGGGACCTTCTTTCCATGGGATGGCAAAACGACAACTTTATCAAATTAAATAGAGATGATGGGCAACATATAACGATTGTTAAAGCTGTGGTTATCTGTTAAAAGATGAGGTGTTGTCTGGAGTCGTATCCTTCTTTTTTAAACCCTGACCACAAAAAATCGATGCGGGAAGGAATGATTTTGATGAGGTACAGGACATGGGGCATTTTTTTCAAGTTTTCTGCTTTGATTTTTTTGAATGCAAGCAACTCTAGGTATTCAGCCGACCACGGTTCAATAAGTTCTGCTTTCCCCGTGACCTGCATACCACCAAGCTTTCCAAAGCCTTCATAGGCGTCATAGATCGCAAGACAAACATTGGAATTGCCCTCTAAAGCCTGAAATTTTAAGCCGCCTTCAGAGAGCATCCAAAATGTATGATCTTTATAGGTATACTCAATTGGCGTACAGCGGACAAAATCGCCGTTCCCACAGGCCAAAGCACAGGTATTATGTGCTAAAATAAAAGCCTCCATCTTTTTCAGAAGGGATGACCGTTCCATCTGGATGGCCTGTGCATCCTTTTGTTCCCAATAAGTGGCGGCTTCTTTGTAATTCATCGTGAAATCCCTCTTTTCTAAAATGAAAGGGGCAGATATTCCCGCCCACCAGAATATTTCTATTGATATTTTCTTCACGCTATTCCAGCGCCTTTTCAGAAATAGACGAGCCTGATAACGTTGGCTACGTTCCAGACAAGACGCCCTTTTGCCTTTTTATCATACATCCAATGGTGGCAATCATCAAGTTCCGTTTTTGCTTTGAGAAGAGATCACACAATCTAGGAGGCGGGACAGACACAATGATTTGTATCACCCGCCCAGAAGTTTTGCATGTCTTATTTGGTTATTCTTCGATGGACTTTTCTTTGACCTAATATAGAATAACGTCGACATGATTTATAGGAAATATCACTATTTTGCAATGGTGATATAAAGCGAATCCATATATTAATTTAATGATGATAAAAATTATGTAATATGCTTGTTCTGCGGTAACCAACGAAAATTCAACGCAAGAGGGAGGAGGTTTTATTAAAGGTCGCAAATAAATTTTTGAGAAAGTGGAGGAGGTTGTTCAAGATGAAAGGGAAAGAAGTATCTACATTACTCGCAGTTGCAATAATGGCATCGTATGTTCCATCCATTCAGGCATACGGTGTCGCAGATAACGAACCAAAACAAATCCAATCAATCAACGCCTTTGCAAGTAGTGAACAGGATGATAATGGAGTTCATCGTGTTGCTACCTATGCAATCGACGGGGATGAAGAGATCAGGTGGGCAAATGAATGGCGAGGAATGACTTCTGAGCAGATGAACCACGCATGGCTGACCGTTGACCTGGGGGCAGTGTATGACTTGAGCAAAATTAAGATCTTGTGGGAAGGACAATCGGAATTCAGCCGTACGGGCGCTTGGGCTAAAAAATACGAAATTCAGGTATCGGATGATAATGAGCATTTTAAAACGATATGCCCGCAACAACAATGGGCGGTATGACCCCATTCCAGAGAACGGTACAAGAGATCCGGAGTCCTTCCAGGTGTGCGGACAGGGATCATCCAAAGTACAGCCCAGCCAGTTATTGGAGAAGTCCGGTCTGGATGGATCAGGCGATGTTTGCCGTTGAAGCAATGCACAATTACGGCAGAGATGAAGAAGCGGTTGCATCCGCTTACCGTCTGTTTGACCATGCAAAAGGGCTGCTGGGAGGTGAGCCGATTAACGAAAACTACAATCCGAAAACGGGAGACCGGCTCAACGCCACGAATTTTGGATGGTCGTCGGCTGCATTTTATAAGAGGGATTGCCAATGCTTTTTTTCTTCACCAGTCGAGGGTGTCCACCCACTCGGCCAATGCTTCTTTTGACATCGTGCTGTCTAACCTTGTTCCGGAGAACCATGTAACATCTTCTGAGACCAGATCGTGAAGATTTTCAACGCTAGAGCCAATTTCGCTGCTTCCAGAGGTACAAAATGGTACAATGGTCTTTCCAGAAAAAGAATAACTCTCCAAAAAGGTATAGATAATTTTAGGGGCTTGCCCCCACCAGATGGGATAACCAAGAAAAATGATGTCATATTCACCCATTTGGTCTACAGTTCCTGCAATTTCAGGACGAGAGGCAGGGTCATTTTGCTCTATACTGGTGCGGCTATCTTGATTACTATAATCTAGATCAATCTCTGTATAGGGAGTTGCGGGAACAATCTCATATAGATCTGCAGGGAAGAGTTCTGCTATATATTTCGCAAAAATCTCGGTATGGCCTGTACAGGAGAAATAAGCAACCAGAGCTTTGTTTTTTCTATCAGAGGGAATGGCATGATCTGTTTCTGTTCGTGGAGAGTCCGGTCCTTTTTCTGAAAGTGAATGGGATGAGGTTCCTTGGGATACCCCTGTGACAACACCCTGTTCTTGGCTCTTTAAATGAATTCCACAAGCAGTACATATGAAAATCAGACCTAGACTACAGACAATACTGAAGACAAATTTGATAGATCTCAATAGAATTCACCTCTTGCTCATTTGATAAATTAAAAAGTCCAGGTGGTCGATCCGCTTTTGGTTTTCGTGTACAGCCCGTAATAGAATAGAGCGATGTTTGGAGAGGAGCCGGAGAAGATCGGCTTTTTCTGCTGCCTTTGCCAAAATTACGCACTGCCTGACCATCTCTTGATCGCACCCAGCGTCTATTAAATTTTGGTAGAAAATTCCCCATGTATCGGATGCTTCTGCCATATATTGCCTCCTGCCCCAATTATATCGCTTTCCCCATTTCATAAGCTTTTTGTAGAGCGGAGTGACCTTCAATAGTCCCTGCTGCATCGACTCCATTGCCCAAAATAGTACCAGCCAAATGTGCTTTGGGAAAGCAGGAGATCCAACCGCGTAACCCAGCAATAGCGCCATCTATAGCATGTATGTCTTCCTCCGCTGCAGCGGCCAGCAAGTAAATATCCCGGAAGGAGTAGTTGGAGAAAAAGAGGGGATTGGCGCGGTCCAATAGGGTTTTCATCTGACCAGACATTTCGTAGTAATAGATAGGGGTAGCAAACACAATAACATCAGCGGTACGCATTTTTTGCACAATCATATCTGCATCATCATGGATAACACATCTTTGCGATTCCTGGCAGGTGAGACATCCTTTACAAAAATGAATGGTTTTATCACGGAGAGAAATGTGTTCAGCATAGTTTCCACTTTCCTGTACACCACGGACGAATTCGTCCGCTAAGCGCTCGGAATTGCTATGGCTTCGAAGACTCGACGACACTACTAACACGTTTTTATTCATAAAGCCCCTCCTTTTGATAGGCCATTTTCAAAAATGTATCAATTTTATCAAAAGGGATGCGATCCATACGGTCGTATAGATCGATATGTTCGGCGTCCCTCACGACATATAATTCCTTTGGCTCTTTCGCCTGGGCATAGACCGTTTCGCTGAATGATTTGGAATGCGCTCGATCTCCGACGAGGAAGAGTATGGGACGGGGAGAAATCTCGTCAAGATGGGAAAGCAAGTTATAATTCAGGAAGGGAATGTTGCTGGTTGTGGTGAAACCTCCTCTTGCTCGCTCGTGATGCCCACGCTTCATCGCATAAAAACGGAACCACTCGGCGTTTTGCGCATCCAAATCGGTGGGAACGGTGTCAAGCGGCCTTTCCGGGAATGTAGGAATATACTCGGGTGTATATCCATTCTCAGCATCCTTCCACCGTTGTGCAGCAAGGGTGTTTTTGATCTCTAATATTTGTTCAGGTGATTGTCCCAGTCTGGCTACAGCACTCATATCATACAGACTTGCGGTGATAACCGCCTTGATACGCGTATCCACTTGCGCGGCGGATAAAGCGAAACCGCCGCTACCACAGATTCCGAGGACGGCGATGCGTTTCCGGTCGACAAACGGTTGCAATCCAAGATAGTCCACACCGGCGCTAAAATTCTCTGTAAACAGTTCTGGTGAGGAAATATGCCGTGGTTCCCCTTCACTTTCTCCCATATAGCAGGGATCAAAGGTCAGGACTATGTATCCGCGTTGTGCAAGCTCATTGGCGTAGACACAGGGTCCCTGTTCCTTCACACCGCCATAGGGGGCGCCCACAATGACTGCAGGGTGCACGTGAGACTGGTCGAGAGACTTTGCTGAATATAAATCACCCGCAATCATCAATCCATAACGGTTGGGGTAACGGACATGTACCCTTTTAATCGTTTCATTTAGTGCACAGATGTAATCGCTCATACGGATGCTCCTTTTCTATTTTTTCAAGCGCTTATTTCAGCGTTTTGTCCGCAGGAAACTACGATATTTCCCTTTGCATATGTGTCGTTTAGGATTACCTCGCCGATAGATGGGACATAAATTGTACCGGATAATGGATTTTTTATGCTGACAACTGGTGTTATAATAGTCGCATTTACTTCGGATTTTTCAAAACATAGATCGGTATTGTACATCTCACAATGATCCAGAGTCAGTTTTTTACAATAGCAGAAAGGCTGGGTACCTATTATCTTACAGTTGATGAGTGTAAGACCTTCGGAATACCATGCCAGATATTCACCTTTTAACACGCTGTTCTTTATCGTTACATTTTGTGAGTGCCAGAAGGCGTCTTTGGTGTCCAATATACTGTTTTCGATGATTACATTTTGCGTGTATTGAAAGGCATATTTTCCTTTCAGCTGTACCTCGGAAAAGTGCAATGACTCCGCCCGCAACATAAAATATTCGCTTGCAACGGTACAATGGTGCATTTCAAGATTTTGTACGGACCATCCAAATTCGGCAGAGAGGATATCGCAGTTAGCCAGAACAACATCGTGGCATTCCCGCAGAGCCTTGATTCCGTGCAACTTGCATCCTACAATCTCCATGTGGTCAGAATACCAAAGGGCAGCCCGACAGAAGGAGGTCAACTCGGTATCTCGGATTTTAAGGTTATGATTATGCCAAAATGGATATCGAAGGTTGAAAAAGCAACTTTGAATTTTAACATCATGGCATTCCTTTAGCGCACTTTCTCCATCCATAGGTCCATCGAATGTACAGTTTTTCAGATAGAGTTGTTCTTCGCCATAGAGCGCACGTTCCATATCGAAGGTGTGGTGTTCAATGAGTCTCATATAGGGCCTCCAAGCTCATTTGTAGTTGTTTGAATCTACATGCATCACGAACATTTTTATTAATGCTTCATTTCCGCCGTGAATTCTTCATGGACAGCAGAAGAAACGACTGAGGCTGTCTGTGTTGAAGGGCGTTTTGGTGTAGATTTTTGATCTCTATAAAAACCTTTCTCTATAACCTCTCATCTTATAGGCTCGTTCGTACTGGATTCTTAAGATAATTATAGACACGTCGGACCTCACTTGGTTTGAGAGGGTCCAGCATCTGTGGACGGCCTAAGTCGAGGGTAGCGATCTGTTGCATTTCTTGTGTAGTCAATGTAAAGACCCAAATGGTAAAGTTTTCTTTCATACGGTCTTTGTGGACAGATTTAGGGACGATCGAGACACCACGCTGCATATTCCAGCAGAGAATGACCTGAGCGATGGTTCGGTTGTGAGCTTTTGCAATTTCACGCAATATGGGGTTGGAAAACATGCCGTTCAATCCCTCTGCAAACGTTGCCCAAGCTTGGGGAGCAATCCCATATTCTTTAAGAAGTTCGTCATCCCTTTGATAGAAGGGGTGGAGTTCCATTTGGTTGACTGCAGGAATCACATCGGCATTATTACAGAAATCGATGATGCGGTCAGAACCGAAGTTGCTCACGCCAATGGCACGAATACGGCCCTCTTTATAGAGTCCCTCCATAGCTCTCCAACTTCCATAGTAATCGCCAAAGGGCATATGAATCAGGTACAAATCCAGATAGTCCAAACCTAGACGGCTTAAAGATTCGTCAAAGGCAACTTTCGTTTTTTCATCCCCCTATCTGGTGGATATAAGCCTTTGTCGTGACAAACAGTTCTTCACGGGGAACTCCGGATTTTTGGATAGCTCTGCCGGCTGCTTCTTCGTTTTGATAGGAGCTTGTCGTATCGATAAGGCGATGACCAGCTTAAATTGCGGCCAATACTCTGCTTTTTCACATACGTTGAAATCCGTTATCTGAAAGACGCCGAAGCCCTCTATGGGCATATTCTTACACCATTATTCCGTTTCTGCTGTTTCATAAGGACCTCCTATTCGATCATTCTGCTGCGGTGACTGTAATGACTCCCGCTAATTTTTCGATGCTGTCTTTTCCAGGAATTGCTTGGCCCAGTTCGTACAATTGGTTGCCCTCACCAAAATAATCATAAAACATGACAACGTCCTTCCAAGGCGCGTAATAGTACAAACTACCAGTATCCGCATTTGCTAAGGGCGCATCGCAGACATCCAGCGCCTCTGGAGGGCAGAAGACTTTTTCATTGGTATTAAAGTCGCTGACTTCCCATGTTAATGGGGGTGTTCGTACAGTTCCTTTGCAGCAACACTGTCATTTAATTCGTATACAAGGCTCGTCTCACTATTCTGCACTTGAATTCTCATCTGTGATACCTCCTTTGAATTGGTTTCGCTCTCTGAGAACATAGCTGGGGTTGACGAGGTTAAATCGTTCTGTGTAGTTGTCACGCAGGAAGATTCATTTGATTTTTCCATTTCTTCTTGCCTATCAGCAAGGCCTTCTCGATTTATTCCGGAGGAGATTTCAGGTGGCACTGTCCGATGAGTCCTGTTGCATCCAGAGAGCCAAGCCACCTCAAGGATTATCCGTAAAAAGACAAATATTTTTCCATTTCATTCATCTCGTGGAATGTACCTTTGTGATTTTAGTATACGATTCAAAATGAATGATAGCAAATACTTATATCAAATACGCAACTATGCTTTGCAACTATAGATAAGTGTGATATATTACTTTGTGGAGGCGGTTCTATGGAATTACGTGTATTACAATACTTTCTAGCCGTAGCAAGAGAACAGAGTATCTCTGGGGCGGCGGAATTCTTACATCTTTCACAGCCAACCCTGTCCCGTCAGTTGAAAGACTTGGAGGAAGAACTGGGAAAACAGCTTTTTATCCGTGGTAACCGAAAAATCACATTGACTGAGGAGGGGGTCCTGTTACGGAAGAGAGCAGGGGAAATCCTGGAATTGGTCAAAAAAACTGAGCAGGAGATCGCTTTAAGCGATGATACCGTGGCAGGGGACATTTATATTGGTGCTGGTGAAACCGATGCCATTCGGGTGATCGCAAAAGCAGCTCAACAACTCCAAAGAAAATATCCTGAAGTTCGCCTTCATATTGCCAGCGGCGATGCTGCGGATGTAGTTGAAAAGTTGGATAAAGGGTTAATTGATTTTGGTGTTCTATTTGACCCTCAGGATTTATCAAAATATAATTATTTAAAGATCCCAGAAAAGGATACTTGGGGTGTATTGATGCGACGAGATGCCGCTTTGGCACAGAAAGCATGTATCCGTCCGGAGGACTTATGGGATAAACCCTTGATTCTATCTCGCCAGCATCGTGAAGGGAGTGCTTTGCTTATGTGGCTGAATCGCAGTGAAGCAGATCTTCATATCGTAGCAACATATAGTTTGCTATATAATGGCTCCATTTTGGTAAATGAGGGAATCGGTTATGCCATTACTCTGGATCGAATTATCAATACCAATGGAAGCAATCTTTGCTTTAGGCCTCTAGCGCCAACTCTTCAGGCAGGGTTGTGTGTGGTTTGGAAAAAATATCAAGTATTTACTAAAGCAGCAGAGTTGTTTCTAGATAGTTTACAACAAACGATACGTACAACGGACCGACAAAATTGAAAACACCGCACCAGAGATTTTCCTGGTGCGGTGTTTTTGTCTCATAAAAATGTTGTTTATTTTCCGGTGTATTCGAAGGATTCTATATGTGATCATGAATGGTTTTCTTATTGGCAAAAGCCAACAATCGCTTTTAAAGCACTTGCCAGCAAAGATCGTGTCAATTAAAAGGAAAAAGACCTTTTCTATTACGTAAGAAATATTGGAATACTTAAGTTCGTTGGAATGGTATTTTCAAGGATGCTGGTGAACAGAATCATTTATACAAAAACTCATCTGTTCTGAGATAGAAAGAGCCATCGGTCAATGAAACGGGAAATTACCGATAGGTTCATCTGTGCTCCGCTTGGATAATAAACATACCGTCTCGACATGTGCTGTCCTAGGAAACATGTCTACGGGTGTGAGTTCTTGGGGGATATAATGTAAATCGGCTAAAATACGCAGATCACGCGCTAAGGTAGCAGGATCACAGGAGACATAGACAATCCGTTTTGGTGACATTTGCACTACGGTACGCAACAATTCCCCAGAACAGCCCTTGCGTGGAGGGTCGAGAATGACGACATCCGGATATTCTCCGCGTTGTCTTAACATGAATGCAGCTTCTGCTGCATCCATGCAAAAGAATTCTGCATTGGTGATATGATTGCGCTCCGCATTTTTAATTGCATCTTCAACCGCAGAGGGGACAACCTCTACACCGATTACACGCTTCGCCTGTGCAGCCATTGAAAGGCCAATGGTCCCGGTCCCGCAGTAAAGGTCTAGCAGCGTTTCGTGTCCAGTCAAACCTGCGTAAACTGCCGCCTGTCGATACAAGCGTTCTGCCTGCGTGCGGTTGACTTGATAGAAAGAGAGTGGTGAAATATGAAAGTCCAGATCACACAGACGGTCTGTAATGTAATCTTGTCCCCAAACGACGCGGTTTTTCTTACCCAAAACCACATTCGTCCTCTCGCGATTGGTATTGATCATCACGCTTTTTAGGCCAGGTATCCTTTCTCGTAAAAGACGCACAAGAATATCTTCCTTATGCACTCCGTTCCCATTGACCACCACACAAACCATCTCCTCGCCAGTAGCCTCAGCCTGGCGAAGATAAAGGTGACGTAAGCGCCCCTTTCCGGTTGCTTCATTGTAAGGTTCATCGCCACTCAGAGCAGCCCAGGTACGGAAGGCATCCATAGCGGCTTGAAAAGAAGGAGGCTGCAATTGACAGTATGCACAGTCGATAATGCGATGACTATGATTCGCATAGAATCCCATGGTTAGCTCTCCATCCGGCGTCCTGCCGATGGGAATCTGCGCTTTATTCCGATATCCATCCGGCTGTTCAGCGCCAAGAATCGGATGGATGAGAATATTTTGAAATCCTCCAATGCGTTCGATTGCATCCCGTACACGCTGTTCTTTAGCACGGAGTTCTTCCGCATAATGAATGTGGCGGAAGACACAGCCCCCACATTTTTGAAATTGCGGGCAGTCGGATTGTATTCGGGCAGAAGAAGGAATCAGGATATGCTCCATTTTTCCAAAGGCATGGGTCTTAGCGACTTTGAGAATACGCGCCTCTACGGTATCTCCGACCGCTGTCAGGGGGATAAAAACTGCCATACCATTCCAGTGGCCAATTCCACTTCCTTCCGCAGTATATCCGGTGATTGAAATCTCAACAAGATCATTCTTTTTTAGACTAGTCATTTTGGATTTAAAAACTCCTTTGTCAATGCGACGGTGAAATATACAACACCGTTTGATACAAATCGTTGTGTTTATTGTACCACAGTTTGCCAAAAAAGCCGACAGCTTTTTGCCCTATTTGAAGAGTCCCGCTCAGGGAAACTATATGATTTATTGCTTTACTAGGAAAAATGGCAAAGGGACTCCAAAACGTGTCGTTTTTGAGTAAATACATACTATGATCGTATAAACTCAGAATATTTACGAAATGCTTCGAAACAACTGTGGATATGTTCACTAAAATTGTGTTTTGAAAATCTTCGTTTTGTCCAAAACAGAGATTCTAGTTAGAGAGGGCTTTCTTTCGTTGACAGGGGCAATTCCTAGGATTATAATGGGAACCAGAAAAAGGAAAACAAATGAAACAAACTGTGCTTATAAGTCTCGTGGCAAGGATTGTCACGCCTTTTCAATACAACTCCTCCCCAAAAAGCGAGAACCGGGTTTAACCCGGTTTTCGCTTTTTCTATTTCTTTTTTAAAGAATGCGTCGAAATACTTCACGGAATCCCCACATTTTTCTACCAACCTTTACTATATAGGTAAGGGAAAGGGGGTGCCTGATTGTGAAGTCGAAGCGAATCCGGCGATTTGGGATTGCGGCTTTATTCTGGACCGTATTATTGTTTACAGCGGCCGCGTGGTACAGTGCTGCGGTCTCTGGCGGAGAAGAAGTTGACCCACCGGATCTCAACCAAATTGAAAGCCCTTATCTGTTAGAGGACAACCGTGCTCTATTCCCCTGTGAGGATGGAAGCTATGTGGCAGTCAGTACAGAGGGGACAAAGCGTATGTATGTGGTGAAGCTCTGGAGAACCACTGCGGGGTGGGAAGTGCGCCTGAGTGCTGCACTACGGCCTGGTTTTCGAAAAGTTTTTTGTGTAGACCAGGATCTTTACTTCCTGATGGATGTCACCGATGTGATTGAGGAGGGAAGCGGTACAGATGCGCCAGCAATTCAAATTATCCGCTATCATATGGAGGATGAACAGACAGAGGCAAGAATCATTCGCAATGCTGTCTGCGACTATGACCGAACCTGCCGTGTGGAATCCGGAGGAAGAATTTTGCTGGTACATGCGCCATTATTGGATGAAGTCAGCGATCTGACGCCGGTTCGAGTCTATCAATTCGATAGCTCCGAATACGTCTTGTTACCACAGGAGGAGTTTCCTCAAGAATCCGAAGAAGGAGAAAGTTCACAGCCTTCCGAGAGCGGAACGTCTTCAGAGGAAAGACCGGAGCAAACCCTCTTATATCTGTTTGACGGTCCGATTACAGTATCGGAACTGGAAGAGTCCTACACAGAGCATACCGGCGTTGTCCGTGTGACCGGAACCGATGGACGAATAAAGACATCCGGACGTGTAGCAACCGGCGACCTTATGGAAGTGTTGATTGATGGTCAAGTCAGTGATCGTGCCGTCGCTTGTATTCCAGGGGATATAACCGGACGAGGTAAACCCAGCTCCGCGGACACACAGTTGTTATATGAATATTTGACAACCGGGTGCTATCTGAGCGATGCAGAGTGGAAAGCTGGAGATTTGAACTGCGATGGTATACTCAGTACCGGGGATTTACTTCTTCTCAAAGAAATGGTCTGGAAACAGGGATAATCTATTTTTTGGATGATGGATTCAGAGGACCCTACCAAATTCCCGTTGACCTGCACGGAGGAACATCCTATAATAAGGAAAAACAGAAAGCATTTGGGGGACTTCTCCTTCCAAATGCTTTCCCAATAAAGGAGCATCTTTTACATGATGGAAAATCTGTTTATTCGCAGTCTGTACGATCTTTCTCACACAGCAGCGGCAACCTATTTGGAACAATACACCTATCCGTGGGAGGCATTAGCCGGGATAGGAGAGTTTATTCTTAAGCTGGGCGAGACTCTCTCTACAGAGGAATATGAAAAGCGCGGAGAAGATATCTGGGTGGCGAAAAGTGCCACGATATTTCCGACCGCTTATATTCATGGACCAGCAATCATTGGGCCCAATACAGAGGTACGACAGTGTGCATTTATTCGTGGAAACGCTTTAGTCGGTGCAAATTGCGTAGTGGGAAACTCGACGGAACTCAAAAATGTCATTCTATTCGATTGCGTACAGGTACCACACTATAATTATGTGGGGGACTCCATTCTTGGCTATAAGTCGCATATGGGCGCAGGTTCCATCACCTCGAATGTTAAATCGGACAAAACGCTGGTCACAGTATGTGTGGGCAATACTCGCATAGAAACTGGACGCAAGAAATTCGGCGCAATGCTTGGCGATTTTGTAGAGGTGGGTTGCAACTCGGTACTGAATCCTGGAACAGTGATCGGCCGCCACACCAATGTTTATCCGCTTTCTATGGTGCGAGGCTTTGTGCCGGAAAATAGCATCTATAAGCGTGCGGACGCGGTTGTACAAAAGGTCGAATAGACGGTGCTCGATCCGCCAGCGTTGCAAATATTTCCCAAAAAAGTTTCGATCTCTTTACATTTTTCGCCTTGACGGAGGCTGCCTTTTCGTCTATGCTTAAAAGCCTACGGCCAGGGCCATACGCCTGAAAAGAATGGGGAATTTTCAGGGAATCCCGCCGTAAAATACAGAAAGATAGGACCTTGCGTAATAGGCGCGAGGGGGGCGGCGCCCCGGTATTTGGCAATGAGACAGAAAAAAGTTGCAGCCATTCACGATATTTCCGGATTTGGAAAGTGTTCCTTGACGGTCGTGCTCCCGATCCTCTCCGCAGCGGGTATGGAGACGAGCGTCATGCCGACGGCAGTACTTTCTACTCACACAGGCGGCTTGGGAAATTGTACATACCGCGATTTGACGGACGATATGCGGGCATATGCAGCACATTGGAAAAGCCTCCATCTTTCCTTTGATGCGCTATACACCGGGTTTCTTGGATCTGCAGAGCAGATTGACATTGTGTCCGAAATTGTGGATGATTTCCGCACAAGTGACACGTTGGTGATGGTGGACCCGGTTATGGCGGATAATGGGAAACTATATGCCACCTGTACGCCGGAAATGGCACGTGGGATGAAAAAGCTCTGTAAAAAAGCGGATCTAGTCGTTCCGAATCTGACGGAAGCCGCCTTTTTACTGGGTGAGGAATTCTATGATGGACCATATGACCGAGCCTATATTGAGGGAGTACTGCAACGCCTCAGCGAAATGGGGCCGCGTTTGGTGGTGTTGACTGGCGTGTGGTTTAGCCCCGGATTGCTGGGAGCAGCTGGTTTAGATCGTGATACTGGCCGCGTCACGTATGCTTTCTCGCCTCGCGTGGAAGGGGCTTATCATGGGACAGGGGACATCTTTGGAAGCGCCCTCTTGTCTGGACTGCTCAGTGAAATGAGTCTGCGCGACGCAATGCAGTTGGCGGTTGATTTTACTTGCGGTAGTATCCGCCGTACCCGAGAAGTTGGAACCGATCGCCGCTTTGGCGTGAATTTTGAGGCGGGTCTTCCTCGCTTTATGGAAGAGTTGGGGTTGGTCCCTGTGAGTTATCGAATGGCACGATAAGGGAATAGATACGAATATTCCAAATAGTGAATCCCCTGGGAGAGGTATAACCTTTCTTAGGGGATTTCTGTTATTTGTAGTAATAAGTGGAACGGAAGGCTCTTACGATAGAGCCATGTGAAACCACCTAGTTATTATTCTCATTAAGGTTCATCCGTCGTCTGAACAGCCACCGAATGTAGACCATAATAGGAAGCGAGCACTTGATTATGCCAGTTTTCGGGATCTTCTGAAATATCTTCATAGACTAGAATAGAGGGAGCAACCGAAAGAGAAGAGACAAGGACATCCTCCCCTTTTTTATCAAGAAAGGCAGCTTCGCGTTTATCCCATTCTTGATCGTACTGCTGTGCTTCGCCAGATAGCAAAGAAAGCGATGCGTCAATACTCACAGGGAGATGCTGGATGGCGGGCATCCCATCAGGACCTTTGGATATAGAACATAATCCTATGCAAGAAATCATAAAAATTGTGGCCATCACAACAAAATAACGCCAAGGGTGCAATTTGGTTCTATTCATAATATATTGATGTAAAGGGTTTTCCGGCCATTTTCGAGAGATCCAGCCACAAATGTAATAAAGATCAATCAGTAAAAACAAGTAGGAACTGGCATAGATGATATTTATAATCCGTTCAGGTAAGCTAAAACCCAACGCATAGAATGGAGGAGTAGCTTGTGCGCAGTAAGTGCAAAAAGAAAAGCTTAAGACAAGAATTGGATGTGAAAAAGAAAAGGAACTTTTATTTGCAAAATGGAACAAAATAGGCAAGAGAAATATCCAAATGCAGATAGCTGGAACAGTAAGGACATTCGACAAGCTATAAAGTCCATACAGGAAAGAGAGCAAAATTGCTTTGATTGCACTTGGTTCCCCCACCGCATTTTGACGTATCATATTTCCTGGAGATAGAATACTAATGAAAAAAGGAATGAAAACTGCCATTAAAATGCAACACATGGTGATGAGCTCCACTTTTTCTCGTTTCCACCCCAAGAAAACAACCAAGCAGACCAAAAGAATAGTCACACACAGGGCCGTTGTATAATTCCCTCCGCCAATCATAATGGCAAGCAAGATACAGATACCGGACATAACCACACGCTTATATATTGCTTTTTCTAAGAGAAGCTTTAGGATGCATCCGAATAAAATGAGAGATAACGAGTAGAAAAATGTATAATAAATACCACCGTTAAACCAATATAACCCTTCGGCAGGAGCATAAAAGTACTGTATAGTAAGGATGAGTAGCAAAGAAGCCGTTATGGAATAACTTGCGAATCCCATGCCCATATAAGATTGTAATAAAATCTTCAAAAAGAATGCAGTTGAAAATACTTGAACCAGGATTAAAAATAAAGGTCCTAGACCATAGAATTGCGCTCCAAAAATTGCAGGTTGTAATGCCATGAGGAATACAGCAAAAAAACTCCCCTGCCAATCTTGATAGCGCTGCATGGACTGTTCCCAAGCAGCCCGAATAACATCTGGCACGGAATGAGTGGTTGCCCAGGTTTCTGCCGTGATAGCCCCAAACGAAAAGTCATCAGCGGAAGGATGTGCATATTGAGTAATCCATAAAATAGGAACTAATGAAAATAAAAAAAGAACAAAACACAAAAGTCCGATATAATTCCAAGTGTAGCGCTTTCCCGGTTGGTCCATTTCACGATCTCTCCTATCCAAGTTTTTAATATCCATATCACAATTAAGTATAAGAAAAATTAGCTAAGACTTCAAGGAATATTCCATATAAGTTTGAGGTTACAAAACCCTTACGATTGAATCGGTGCGGTTTACTTTGCAATTTTTTGCTAGTATAATATACTGTACCCAAATGAAAGAAAAAGGAGGCCGGCCAATGCTGGACAATCCTATCATACAGAATGTACTTTCCGTAGCACTGTACCTGTTGCGGATTGCAGTGCCGCTGCTCTCCATCGTAGTGGTATGTCGTTGTTTCCATTCGTTGAAGGCGGGACGGCGGCGGGAGGAACCTGTAGTCATCCTTCAGGATATGGTGACAAAGGAGATCCTTCCTGTGCTGTATTGGGAAAATTCCCTGGGACGCAGCCGCAGTTGTGATATTGTGCTGCACGACAGCACCGCCAGCCGGGATCATGCCGTCCTGATGCGCAGAGAGAGCGGATGGATTGTAACAGACACAAATTCCAAGGCAGGAACGCGCGTCAACGGGAAAAAGGTTGAGAACCGTGCACAGGTTTTGCCCGGCGATGTGATTACATTAGGTTCTACTTCTTTGATGCTCAAACGCACCAGCGAGGCAAAGAATCTGAAGGTTCCCAAACGCCGGCGAGTGCATGCGGCGTCCCCTTTTGGACTGCTGTTTACCGTGATGTTGGTTCAGGTTATGCTCTGTATAGAAGTATGTTTTTCCAGCGAACCATTCAATTATATGCCCTTCATTCCTTTGGGGGCACTTGTTATAATGGAATGGGGACTTTATCTCTATTCGATGAAAGCGCTCAATCGGGTGAGTTTCGAGCTAGAGACGGTAGGTTTTTTGCTTTCTGGAATTGGTATTATGTTGCTCTCTGGAACAGGCGTGGAGAAGACATATGTTCAATTGGGCGCCCTGCTCTTGGGAATCGTGTTGTTTTGCGTCATGATTTGGTTTATGAATGATTTGGAGCGAGTAATGCGCTGGCGTTTGGCTATTGCAATTGGCGCCATCGTATTATTTGCAATCAATCTGTTGTTTGCATCTGAAAATCATGGTGCAAAAAATTGGATTTCCCTCGGGCCAATCAGCGTTCAACCATCTGAGTTCATCAAGATTGCATTTGTATTTGTTGGGGCGTCCACGCTCGACCGGTTACAAACGGCGCGTAACCTTTCCGGCTTTATTCTTTTTGGAGGAGTGTGTTTGGGCGCCCTGTTCTTGATGCGTGACTTTGGCACAGCTTGTATTTTCTTTGTGACATTTCTCATTATTGCCTTTATGCGGTCTGGCAGCGTGCGGACGATTGCGCTGATCTGTTCGGCTGCTGTATTTGGCGTGTTTCTGATTTTAAAATTTAAGCCGTACATTGCACAGCGTTTTGCCGCTTGGAGGCATGTATGGGAGTTCGCCAATGAGGCGGGCTATCAGCAAACACGGGTTCTCACATATACGGCCAGCGGAGGGTTCTTTGGCGTTGGAGTAGGAAATGGATATTTGAAAAGCGTATTTGCCTCCACCAGCGACCTGGTGTTCGGTATGATCTGTGAAGAACTGGGTTTGATTTTGGCGATCACAGTTGTGGTAGCCATCGCATTGCTGGTGTTTTATGCGCGTTCCGATGTGACGCGCAGCCGGTCGACATTCTATTCCATTTCCGCTTGTGCGGCGGCCGGAATGATGCTTTTTCAGACGTGCTTAAATGTCTTCGGCGCCACAGATGTCCTACCACTCACCGGTGTAACCCTCCCCTTTGTCAGCCTGGGAGGGTCCAGTATGGTGGCAGTTTGGGGACTATTGGCATTCATTAAGGCCAGCGATGAACGCACTTATGCGGTACGAAAACGAAAATAGATGCAGCGGTAGAAAGGCGGTGCGCCAATGAAGACAACCGGTACCCGATCCTTAATTCTATTCCTTCTCACGGGAGGATTTCTTGTAGGGTTGGTCATTTTCCTGGCTTCCCTTGTAATGGAAGGCGGGAACTGGGCGTTTCAGCCCTACAATAAGCATCTGGCAGGCGGTGGACAGCTCTCCTATGCGGGGGATGTTCTCGATCGGAACGGCACAATTTTAGCTCAGAGTAAGGACGGCGAAAGGCTTTATAACGACGATGAAATGGTACGCCGTGCAACCCTCCATGCGGTGGGCGATACGATGGGCTATATCTCTACAGGAGTACAGTACAGCTACCGCTCTGAGCTGGCAGGTTATAACATTTTTACTGGTTTGGCGACCCCTACGGGCAAAACCACGGGAAATGACATCCGGTTGACCCTGGATAGCAATTTAAGCAAGGTTACCCTGCAGGCATTTGGAAACCAAAAAGGTGCAGCAATCCTATATAATTATCGAACGGGCGAGGTGCTCTGTATGGTGAGTTCCCCCACCTTTGATCCAGGTAACGTTCCTGCGGATTTGAATACGGATACCAGTGGAAAATACGAGGGGGTGTACCTTAACCGGGCGCTATCGGCTTCCTATACCCCTGGATCTATTTTTAAGATTGTTACGAGTGCAGCGGCGATTGAGAATATTCCCGATTTGGAAAGCCGTATCTTCGATTGTCCTGGGGAGATCACTGTAAATGGCAATAAGGTCACCTGTTTAAGCCGTCACGGAAAGATTCACTTCCAGGATGGCTTGGCGAAATCCTGCAATATTGTCTTTGCCGAGTTGGCTATGGAGTTGGGCAAGGAAAAGATGACGGCAGAGGCCGCTTCTATGGGGTTTAATCGCAGTTTTGATCTGGATGGGATTCCAACCAGTAAAAGCCAGTACGATGTGTCCGAGGCGCAGGAGAACGATCTTGCATGGAGTGGTGTGGGGCAGTACACGGATCTCACCAATCCCTATCACATGATGCTTTTGATGGGGGCAATTGCAAACGAGGGTACGCCGGTCAAACCCTATCTGATTGAAAGCATTACTACTCACTTTGGGCTGGTGACAAAGGCAGGCCGCACCCAGAAGGACAGCCAGCTTTTGCAGGCGGACACAGCGGCAAAGCTTAAAGAAGTTATGCGCTATAACGTGACAAGCGAGTACGGAGACAATATGTTTCCAGATATGGCGGTCTGTGCAAAGACCGGTACTGCCGAGGTCGGCGGAGGCAAAAAGCCAAACGCTTGGATGGTGGGATTTTCTAGCAATGACCGGACGCCGTATGCCTTTGCTGTGGTGGTTGAAAATGGGAACTCTGGAATTGGTGCAGCCGGTGGGGTTGCTTCGGCAATGATGGCGGAGGCGGCGAAGATTCCGGCGGTCAATTCGTAAAAAAGGCCCTGGCCGCGTATGAGGCCGGGGCTTCTTTCATGATGGAAGTTTATTGATGATTAATGAGGTGGGAAGAACATGGGAAAATGGAAAGCAAAGACACAGATGTCGGAATCCATGGCATTGGCAATTTTTTTAACGTTGGCTGGCGGTTTTCAAGATGCTTATTCTTATAATTGCAGGGGAAAAGTATTCGCCAATGCGCAGACAGGAAACATCGTTCTGTTGGGACAGAATTTAGCTATGGGAAACTGGTCGATGGCCCTGCACTATTTCATGCCTCTGGCTGCCTTTATCTCTGGCGTATATGTGACCGAGTGGGTCCATCAGAAGTATCGGGACTATCGAAAGATTCATTGGCGCCAGATCGTGTTAGTTGCAGAAGTGCTTTTATTGGCAGCCGTTGGATTTATGCCGCAGTCGGTCAATATGTTGGCCAATGTGTGTTTGTCCTTTGCTTGTGCCATGCAGGTCAACAGCTTTCGAAAGTTTAAGGGGTTACCCTGTGCAACAACGATGTGCATTGGAAACATGCGCAGCGCCACAGAAATGCTTTGTAAGTTTCATATCACGAAGGAAGCTTCCCTTTGGAAAAAGAGTAAGCAGTACTACCTGGTGATATTCATCTTTGCTGTTGGCGCAGCAATTGGGGCGCTTATGAGCTTTCAATTTCAAGAACACGCCATTTGGATGGCGGCTGTGCTACTATTAGTGGGGTTTGTATTGATGTTTATTCGGGAGGATATTGAGACAAATCCCCAAATTGTAAACGAGTGGGACGTAATCAAGGAAGATGCTGAAAAATTGGGAGCGGCTGTTAAAGAGAATTTAGCCGAAGAGATACAGGAAATTCAAAAGGGCACGCATGGGGATTCCAATCCATAAATCTCTGGCGCCGGAATCTTCCAGAGCAGGTGCCTAGATCAAATTTTATATTGCGAATGTTTTGGGGTGATCCCAGATTCACTGTGAGGGACTGTTCTTCGACTGCCGTGAAAGAAGCACCCAACCATGAAGCACAGAGTTTAGAGGGCCAGCCATCTTTCCGGAAGAATTCCGCACAATCGTCGGCGATGGGGCGGACACGCAGATGCGTCGTATGCTCACACATGTAAAAGGGTCTTTTACCGAGGAGAAACTCCTCCACTTGCGCACCATATATAATGGATATTACGCTGCCGATCCCACGGACCGAATTCAGCCGTACGACGGGATGGCGGAGACGCTCCAACAACTTCAAAAGAAAGGAACTCAACTGGCGGTACTTTCCAATTCCCCCACGCATGGACAACCTTTATCATTGAAAAACGTTTGGAGGCAAGCTGTTTCACTGCTGCTATGGACAACGCGAAGAAATTCCCAAAAAGCCTGCGCCGGATGGGGCGTTCCATATTGCGAAAGAGATGGGTGTTGCTCCTGGACAGTGTCTTTATATCGGAGACACCAATACGGATATGAAACCGGGTGCTGCAGCTGGAATGGACACAGCGGGCGCACTGTAGGGGGTCCGCGGCCATGGGGAGCTAGAAGTAAACCACGGGGTCTATCTTTTGAAAACCGATGGATCTATTATAAATTGTCGAATGTGTGGATGGCGGATTGCTTATCATAGGAAATGGGATCTCGTTCGTAGCGGCTATCTTTATGGTCGCCAGCTGTGTGGTAAAGAGAAAAAGAACCATTTTTCTCTGTCAGTTTCTGGAATGTGCTCTTCTGGCGGTTGCCTCTGTCTTTTTTGGCGCATTGGCCGGTATGACAACGCTCGTGTTCAGCGCAATTCGGAACTTACTCGTAGCAAATGATCGGTATACGAAACCGATGATGACCGTTTTTCTGATACTTACCATTGTTGCAGGGGTTCTGGCGAATACGCGTGGCCTAGTGGGCCTCTTGCCGGTCTTTGCCACCGTGGAGTACACGATTTGTTGCCACTATATTGTGGGAGAGAAAGCGACCAAATGCAGTATCTTTGTGAATGTTCTGCTATGGGTCATCTACTCGTTTTTGATCTGTGATTTATCTACAGCTGTCAGCGATACAATTGTGCTCCTCTTGTAGATGCAGTCGCGATCATTCGATTGTTTCAAAGAGAATGGATGGAACGAAAGGCAGTTTCTACAGTAGATGACAGCACCTAACACAAGCCCCGTGCTAAGAGGAATTCTCCATAGCACGGGGCTTGTTCGTCGTTTTAAGTCTCTTTACAAGTATCGTACAGGTCTGTAAGGCGTTCCAGATGATAAGAGAAAACCGGATAAAGCGGGCTCTCCTTGGGAACTGGTCGCTCTTCCAATTCATCAATACTGATAAGCTCATGTAAAATCTGCCGGTAAGTCGAGATTTTGCACGAGATCTGAAAAACCTCTTCGTCGTTTCCACGAAAAAATTTCGTCTCTCCAATATAGTGTTCCACTGCAATGGAGAGCGTACGGATGGCATTGTTTACTGCCAAAACATCGATGGGATCACCCGTGGAAGCAAAATCAATGGATTCCTCTACGAGGCTGCGCAGATCCGTATAGGTACGCTTAATACGTGCCACATAATTGGGGGGCATTACAATGATATTGACCAATAATGCGATTGCGACGCCGATTAGTACCTCCAAACAGCGCTGCCCGGCATAGAACCAAGGGTCTGTTCCGCGATAAAGGACAACAATTGTAAAAATCAGGCAAGCCAAAGGCGCCGCGCCATTGAGTTTTAACATATGACAGAGATATAATGTCAGGATGACGCCGATGCCGCATAAACCAGCATTTCCGGGCAAGGCCATCGCAAAAGCAGCTCCGATTGCAGCCCCAATTACAGTACCCAGCACCCGGTTTTTACCGCCGCGAATGGAAATATCAATGGATTTTCCCATGGAGATGACCGTAGCAGCCACCGCAAAAAAGGGGGTGTCCAGCATCATCCAATAGGATACCACCACACAGAGTGTAGCGGCAATGCCTGTTTTAACAATCCGTAGCCCCATACCACCGCTAGCTTTTAAGAATTTTTTAATCCGTTCCATGGTATCCCTCATTTGTCGCCAACGACAATTTTTAATAGATCCATCGGTTTTTCCAAAAGATAGACCGCGTGGTTTGCTTCTAGCTCCCTGCGGTCGCGGAACCCCCACAGTGCGCCAGCTGTGTCCATTCCAGCTGCGGCGCCCGTTTTCATATCCGTATTGGTGTCTCCGATATAAAGACACTGCCCAGGAGCAACACCCATCTCTTTTGCAATATGGAGCGCCCCATCCGGCGCAGGCTTTTTGGGGATTCCTTCGCGTTGCCCATAGTAGCAGCGAAACAGCTTGTCTCCAAACATTTTTTCAATGATAGAGACTGTCCATGCGTGGGGTTTATTGGAAAGTACCGCCAGTTGAATTCCTTTCTTGTGAAGTTCCTGGAGCGTCTCCGCCATCCCGTCGTACGGCTGAATTCGGTCCGTGGGATCGGCAGCGTAATATCCATTATATATGGTGCGCAAGTGGAGGAGTTTCTCCTCGGTAAAAGACCCTTTTACATGTGTGAGCATACGACGCATCTGCGTGTCCGCCCCATCGCCGACGATTGTGCGGAATTCTTCCGGATCGATTGTCGGGTAACCGCAAGCCTGAAGCGCGCGGTTTGAAAAGTTGGCAATCGAATACAGCGTATTTGCCAGGGTTCCGTCCAGGTCAAAAATACATGCCCGATACAAACAATCACCCTTTTTCTATTGGAATGTTTCTCTATTTTACTCAATTTTAACCGGTTTTGCAAGTTTCCGACCCGCCTTAGATTCGCTTTGGCGGCTCAGGGAAAATGCGCCGTTCGACGGCAAACGCAGAATCTCTTTTCAATCGAACCAAACTGTGCTAAGATGAGTTTATTGCACAATTGTTTTGTCATGGGGTGAGGAATGATGGGAAGAGGGAAAAAAACAGAATATGGCTGTACGGTTCCTTTTCGTGATTTGGAATATCTGTTGGGAGAAATGGAACCCGGCCTGGCGGAGGATACTGGCAAACGGTTCTGCTTTGTATTGGGTGCAGGGGCTTCGATCGAGTCTGGAATACCATCCGGCCAGCATTTAGTCGATCAATGGGATACATACATACGCAGAAGGGACTCGGAACAAGAATACGCCGCATGGAAAGAGAGTATGGGAATCCGCTCAAAGCAGGATCAATATGCGCATTACAGCGACTATTACCAAAAACGGTTTGAAGAGGAACCAGAAGAAGGCCCCATCTTTATTCGCAACAAAACCGCGCGGGCAGAACCAAGCGTGGGATATTTGGCGCTTGCAAGTGTCATGACAGAAACCCAAAATAACATTGTAATCACCACAAATTTCGACAAGCTGCCGGAGACCTCCATATTTCGTGATACCGCGCAGATCCCATGGGTGATTGGTACAGCGAGTGAAATCCCCTATTTGCAATTGAATGCGGAGTATCCAAAGATTCTAAAAGTCCACGGCGATATGTTCCTGGACATGAAAAATAATACGGATGAGATAAAACAGTTGGACGAACGCTGGAAAAACCCGCTGAAGGATGTACTGAGACAATACCATCCGGTTTTCATCGGTTATGCTGGGAATGACCCGAGCCTTATGGGGTATTTGGAGGAAATTGCAGACCGGATAAAACGGCCGTATTGGCTTTATTTTCGGGAAGCCGAACTTACGGAGCGGATTTGGAGGTTTGTGGAAAAAAGCAACGGCTGTTTTGTGGATGGCCGGATTGGGTTTGACGCTGTGTTGATGCACATTTTTAAGAGCTTTCAATTTGAAAAGGCGTACAAAATGCAGGCGGAGAAACGGGACGAAACGTTCCAAACAAAATGGGCGGAAGCAGAGGAAACCTTAAAAAAGCTTTTGGCAGCGGAGACCGACAACAAAATGGACAAGGATACGTCGGACGACGATTCCATCCGCGAAAGCGTAAGAAAGATCACGGGGAATGAGACGCCGGAAAGCATGTTGTACAACCTTTGGAACCAGCCTCAGACAGAACAGAAGAAGCTTCTGGAGGCGGCGTTGAATCAATTCCCTGCCAATGATTATGTTTTGGAAAGCTATGCCATATATTGGTATGAGCAGAGCGAGCCAGATGAAGCGGAGAAGTATTACAAGCGCGCGGTGGAGGCCAATCCTCAAAATGCAAGAAACCTTGGCAATTATGCGCTGTTTTTGGAACTTCAACGGAACGATTATGATAAAGCAGAGGAATATTACTGGCGTGCAGTAGAAGCTGACCCAAAAAACGCTAAACAGCTTGGCAACTATGCGAACTTCTTATGTGATCAGCGAAAAGACTACGCTCGAGCAGAGGAGTATTACCAACGTTCCGTAGAAGCTGGCCCTCAAAACGCAACACAACTTGGCAATTATGCGATATTTTTGGAGGAACAACAGAAGGATTACGACAAAGCAGAGGAATATTACCAGCGTGCGGTAGAAGCTGATCCGAAACATGCAAACATTTTAGGGAACTATGCGAACTTCTTATGCGATCAGCGAAAGGATTACGACAAAGCAGAGGAATATTACCGGCGCGCAGTGGAAGCTAACCCGAAAGATGCAAACAATTTAGGAAACTATGCGGTATTTTTAAAGAACCAGCGAAAGGACTACGACAAAGCGGAGGAATATTACCGGCGTGCAGTGGAAGCTGACCCGAATCATGCAAACAATTTAGGAAACTATGCGACATTTTTAAAGAACCAGAGAAAGGACTACGACAAGGCGGAGGAATATTACCGGCGTGCGGTAGAAGCTGACCCAAAACATGCAACCAATTTAGGAAACTATGCGATATTTTTAAAGAACCAGCGAAAGGATTACGACAAAGCAGAGGAATATTACCGGCGCGCGGTGGAAGCTAACCCGAAAGATGCAACCAATTTAGGAAACTATGCGAACTTCTTATGCGATCAGCGAAAAGATTACGACAGCGCGGAGGAATATTACCGGCGCGCGGTGGAAGCTAACCCGAAAGATGCAAACAATTTAGGAAACTATGCGAATTTCTTGTGTGATCAGCGAAAAGATTACGACAGCGCGGAGGAATATTACCGACGCGCAGTGGAAGCTGACCCGAATCATGCAAACAATTTAGGAAACTACGCGAACTTCTTATACGATCAGCGAAAAGATTACGACAGCGCGGAGGAATATTACCAGCGCGCAGTAGAAGCTGATCCGAATCATGCAAACCATTTAGAAAACTATGCAATGTTTTTAGAGGATCAGCGAAAGGACTACGATAAGGCGGAGGAATATTACCGGCGTGCGGTAGAAGCTGACCCAAAAAACGCTAAACAGCTTGGCAACTATGCGAACTTCTTATGTGATCAGCGAAAAGACTACGCTCGAGCAGAGGAGTATTACCAACGTTCCGTAGAAGCTGGCCCTCAAAACGCAACACAACTTGGCAATTATGCGATATTTTTGGAGGAACAACAGAAGGATTACGACAAAGCAGAGGAATATTACCAGCGTGCGGTAGAAGCTGATCCGAAACATGCAAACATTTTAGGGAACTATGCGAACTTCTTATGCGATCAGCGAAAGGATTACGACAAAGCAGAGGAATATTACCGGCGCGCAGTGGAAGCTAACCCGAAAGATGCAAACAATTTAGGAAACTATGCGGTATTTTTAAAGAACCAGCGAAAGGACTACGACAAAGCGGAGGAATATTACCGGCGTGCAGTGGAAGCTGACCCGAATCATGCAAACAATTTAGGAAACTATGCGACATTTTTAAAGAACCAGAGAAAGGACTACGACAAGGCGGAGGAATATTACCGGCGTGCAGTAGAGGCTGACCCGAAACATGCAAACAATTTAGGAAACTATGCGAATTTCCTGTACGATCAGCGAAAGGATTATGACAGGGCGGAGGAATATTACCGGCGCGCGGTAGAAGCTGACCCAAAGCATGCAACCAATTTAGGAAACTATGCCAATTTTCTATGGAAACAACGAAAGAACTACGACAGCGCGGAGGAATATTACCGGCGCGCGGTGGAAGCTGATCCGAAAGATGCAAACAATTTAGGAAACTATGCGAATTTCCTGTGCGATCAGCGAAAGGATTACGACAGGGCGGAGGAATATTACCGGCGTGCAGTAGATGCTGACTCAAATCATGCAAACCATTTAGGAAACTATGCGAATTTCTTGTGCGATCAGCGGAAGGATTACGATAAAGCGGAGGAATATTACCGGCGTGCCTTACAGATCGATCCAAATCATATAAATAATCTGAAAAATTATGCGATATTTCTGAAAGATATCCGGCATGATGCAAAAGCAGCCCGGAAATACCGCCAACGCGCCGAAGAACAAAAAGCAAAAGAATAGGTTCTGGCTCCGCCATGTCTTGGTATACATTCTCACTCTTTGCTGTTCGAATGCAGAGGAAATGGTTAAACCGCTGGCGAAGGAACCAATCAAGAATCCATGGAAATCTGTGAAGGCAGCGCAAAGATATTTTTGCTTGAATCCATTGCAGTAGAGAGTGAAAACGGCTGGAACGGGCTGGGAGAACTGCCAGCCCTCCGCCGGTTTGTGCAAGAAGCGTGCTTTCAGACTGGCCAACAAGCAGCCTGAATGGGAATAATCGAATGCAATGGCGGGCCCTGCCGGTATCTTGTCAGGAAGCAAGTTTCCTTTACCAAAAGACTGAGCAAGGGGATTTTTGACTGTAAGCATCCCCTGTAAAGTTTGTCTTCATGCGTAAAACGGTCAAATTGCCGTTTTTTCAAAGAGGGCCGGGTTCGAAGAATGTGGCCATCTATCCAATTGGGTTCTGAAATGGATAAGAGTATGGTTCATAATGGATAACGGCTTGATTTATAAAAAAATGCCTTTGAGAAACTTTTCGAGCGAGTGCATGTAAATATGGGACGTAGACAACTTTCCACTGTGTTATAAAAACAGACGGTCTCTTATATACGGCATATGATAAACATTGTTAGACGCTGATGAGTTGGCCGCAACGTAGGAGATATCGCAGAAATCTTGTAGGTTGATAAAACGGTCAGTGGGGATATAAAACGGAGAAATGCTGAATTCGATTGCAAGCGCATACACCCTTGTTCTGGCGAAACTCTGTGTATATCTCTGGATTTATTCGATGTAGGCACCTTTAGGGGATCGTTGCGTTTCAAAAACGGTCTGACAATCTTGTAAATGCTATGAGAAAAATGTTACAGAAATTGTCAGGGATTTCGCCCCAAAGGATTTTTGAAAGAACCACTGAAAAACGTTATAAGAGTTTTATTTGCCAACGGCTCGTCCTACCTTTGTTTTCAGATAAGGTGGAGAATCCGATACAGGAGAATGAGATGGAGTTCGTACACATGAAAAAAATCCAAAAAGATGGAGTTTCACTCAGCAGGAGATATATAACCTGGGTAGGAACAGATTGTAGAGATGGATATAGCCCCCTTTGTGTGAACGCTCTCAAAACGGAAACGCTGTTATAACATACCGGCCGGTTCTCGTCCGAGACTTACCTGTAGGTGGAAAGAGCTACCCGCACATTTTAAATTGAGAATCATATAGCGTGATATGGATGAGTAATAGCCGCCCAGCCTTTTCTGTTGCAGTTTTGAGATGCTCATAAGGGATCGCTGCGAATATTTGAATAAATATTTTTAATAGGGACAGCCTCCGCAAAAAGCAGGATACCCCTATCGCTATTAAACGAACGGATATTTGTGAGTAGGGAAACGGCGATAAAACGGTACCCGCAAAATGATGGGCTATCTCTATCGCCAATCTAGAACAGGAAATTGTATAGCAAATTGAGAATCAGGAAGAAGGAATACAGTATGATTTTTGAGACGGAACGGCTTTATCTGCGCAGATTGACACAGGATGATTTTGGCAACCTGTGTACAATTTTACAGGATGAAATTGCAATGTATGCTTATGAGCATGCATTTAGCGACACAGAAGTACAGGAATGGTTGGATAGACAGATTGTACGTTATCAGATGGACGGTTTTGGACTTTGGGCAGTGTTATTAAAAGGAACAAACACCTTTGTAGGACAAGCAGGGCTTACAATGCAGGAAATTGGAGATGGCCGGCGCGTTGTGGAGATCGGTTATCTGTTTCGGCAGGATTATTGGCATAATGGATATGCAACAGAGGCTGCACAGGGTTGTAAACAATATGCCTTTGAAATACTCGGTATTCCAGAGGTGTATTCGATCATCCGCGACAATAATTTTGCATCCCAACGTGTGGCAAAGCGCAACGGCATGCAGGCAGTGGGTATGATGGTCAAGCACTACCAGGGAATCGACATGCCACATATCCTTTTCTGTGTCAAAAAAGACCGCATAGAACGGATGAAGCCATGTCAATTGGACACCTGTATGGCGCTTTGGCAGCATGGAAATCAGCAGGCGCACGCATTTATCTCAGAGGCGTATTGGAAAGAAGCCGCTGCTTCTGTTCGAGAACAGCTCCTAGAATCAGAGATTTGGGTCGCTTTGGAAGAAGAAACCGTCCGTGGCTTTGTGGGTTTACAGAGGGACTACATCGCTGGGATTTTTGTAGATTCATCGCATCAGGGCAAAGGCGTTGGAAGCAGACTTCTTACATTTTGTCAGAACCATCATCATACCCTATCGCTTGAAGTCTATGAAAAGAACGAGCGCGCAATTCGGTTTTATCGAAGGCATGGCTTCCAAATCGCTGAACGGCATATAGATGATGCAACAGGCCAACCTGCCTATCGCATGACTTGGGCAGAAAATATGCAGGCATAAGCAGGAATGTCCGCCTTATTGAAAGCTTGCTGTATGGTGAACAGCGAGGCCGGTCTAGTTATGTACATCGAGTGCAGGCAGCGCCATGTGCTATAGAAAAACAGGAAAGATTTTGAATGAAAAATTGCTATTGGATTAGACCGGACCTTCGGCTGATGAGAGAACGGCAAAGAGTTCATACATTATGGATTGGAGAGAAACGTAATGGAAGAGTTAGAAAAGAGAAAACGGCAGCCCTTAGAACGAAATCCAAATCCTTGCCCTCTGTATCGGAAATGTGGAGGGTGTCAGCTGCAAAATATGTCCTATCCGCGCCAGTTGCATTGGAAACAGGAATTGGTGGAGCGGTTACTGGGCCGCTTCCACAAGGTGAATCCCATCGTAGGTATGAAATATCCTTACCACTATCGCAATAAGGTGCAAGCTGCATTTGCTCTCAATAAAAAGAAGCAGATTATCTCTGGCGTATATCAGGCGAGCACCCATCGCGTTGTCCCAGTGGAAAGTTGTATGATTGAAGATGAAACAGCGGACCAAATTGTAGGGACGATTCGAAAACTTATGAAAGATTTTCGGATGGAGCCCTATAATGAAGACACTGGCCGGGGGCTTGTCCGGCATGTGTTAGTAAAGCGTGGCTTTGTCAGTGGACAAGTCATGGTTGTCATGGTAACCTCTTCTCCAATTCTTCCATCAAAGAACAATTTTGTAAAGGCGCTGCGAAAGGCGCATCCAGAGATTACGACGATTCTCCAAAATGTCAACAACCGTCCAACCAGTATGGTGTTGGGGGACTTTGAGAAGGTTCTCTATGGTCCAGGTTATATTGAGGAAGCCTTATGTGGTTGTGTGTTTCGCATTTCTGCCAAATCCTTTTATCAGATCAACCCCGTACAAACGGAAGTGTTGTATGATAAAGCGATCGCGCTTGCTGGGCTTACTGGAAAGGAAACGGTTTTGGACGCCTATTGCGGCACAGGAACCATCGGGTTGATTGCAGCAAAACGTGGCGCGGGCCATGTAATCGGCGTGGAATTAAACCGAGATGCAGTCCGCGATGCGATTTCCAATGCAAAGCGTAATGGAATTAAAAATGTCTACTTTTACAATGCAGATGCAGGAGATTTCCTTTCTGCGATGGCAGATGAAGGGGAATCGGTCGATGTGGTATTGATGGACCCACCGCGTGCAGGCAGTGACGAACGTTTTCTCACTTCCCTTGTTGCTTTATCGCCAAACAAAATTGTATATATCTCTTGTAACCCAGAGACGCTTCAACGTGACCTGCATTTTTTGGTACGGGCAGGTTACAAAGTGAAGGAAATCCAGCCGGTGGATATGTTTCCCCATACAAATCATGTCGAGACGTGCGTACTTCTTTCCCACAAAAAGCCAGACAGTCATATCAACGTAAAAGTCGAATTTGGCGAGGGTAAAGGCAAAGTACCGCTGGATGAGATCGCAAAAAGAGCGGAAAGCTACAAGCCCAAAGAGAGAGTTACCTACAAAATGATAAAGGAATACATAGAAGCTAAATATGGCTTCAAGGTACATACTGCTTATATAGCAGAGGTAAAGAGAAGTTTGGGCTTACCAATGTATGATGCCCCTAATGCGGTAGAAGAATTGAAACAGCCGAGGAAACATCCGACAGGAGAGAAAGTGGAAGCAATAAAGGAAGCGTTGAGGCATTTTGAAGTCATCTAAACCCACGAGCGTATCATTAGGAATACACGACAAACGCATGAGTAAATAAATTGTGAACAAGCCCCCTTTTTCTGATAGGATAAAAGAAAAGGAGGCTGATACCATGGAAGAGCTGCTGAATTGGATGGAATATATCGAAGATGTGCGTCAGGAAAGAAAGGTACGTCACAAACTGAAAGATATCCTTGTAATTGTTCTGTTTGCAACCCTTGCCAACGCGGATGACTGGGTGGAAATGGAGCTGTTTGCAAAGGAATATAAGGATTATCTGCGCGAATATATTGAACTGAAAAACGGGATCCCCTCTCACGACACCCTGAATCGTGTCATGGGACTGTTATCCCCGGAAATCCTTCAGCAGCTCTATGGGAAATGGCAGGAGCTTTTGAACCGAAATGAAGGGGAGACGCTGAAAAAAATCATCTGTATTGACGGGAAAACCATGCGTTCCAACAAAAGGAAGGACAAAGCCCCTTCCCATATTGTTACGGCGTGGAGCCGGGAGGACGGTTTCAGCCTGGGGCAGAAGGCAGTGGAGGAAAAAAGCAATGAGATAACAGCGATTCCGGAGCTGTTAGGGAAAATCCAGATAAAAGGCCAGATTGTTACGATTGACGCGATGGGGACGCAGAAACAGATTGCGGAAGAAATCCGAAGGAAGCGCGCGGATTATGTGCTGGCAGTGAAACGAAATCAGGGAAGTCTATATGAAGATATAAAGCTGTATTTCAGTGATGAGGGAATACAGAAAGAGGTTCGTGAGAAAGGGAGTTTCAGCCAAACGACGGAGAAAGCGCACGGTCAGATAGAGAAAAGGGAGTATTACCAGACAGATGAGATCCGATGGCTGGCGCAGAAGAAGGAGTGGAAAGGGCTGAAAAGTATCGGGATGGAGAAAAAACGCTTAAGAGTGAAACAGGAGAGCGGACGGAATACCGGTACTATATCAGCAGCCTGAAGCCGGAGGCGGAAACGTTTCGGAGGGCGGTAAGGGGCCATTGGAGCGTGGAAAGTATGCACTGGCAGTTAGATGTTACATTCCGGGAGGACTCCAATACGACGCTGAATAAACAGGCGGCGCAGAACCAGAATATCATAAGGAAATGGAGCCTAAGCATCCTGAAAATGATAGAATTAATGAAACCGCGTCTGTCCATGAAGAAGAAACGGTTTGTAATCAGTCTGCGTCCCATTCAATATTTGGAAGAGGTGTTAGCCATTTAAAAAAGGGAAGCTGCCGATGGCGGGGGGTGGGAAACGTTCATGCGTTTGTCCTGATTAGGAATAGTGGTACAATAGAAAAATTAGAAGCAATGTGATACAATGAATAAAAACCCTTGAAAGAGAAGTATTACTTAAATTAAAGAAAGGGAAGGGGATTAGGGAGGACTTGTGAATGAATATTGTTGGACAAGTGATTAACGGATATTTATTTGAAGAAGCGCTCGGAAGTGGGAGTTTTGGTGCTGTATATAGAGTATCAAAAGAAAATAATGTATATGCTGCAAAAGTTTTATCAGAAACCTATATTTTAGATGAATTTAAGAACGAACAAAATCGAATCACAAGAGAAATAGATGTTTTAAAGAATGTAAAAGGAGAAAATCTGATTAAATATCAGGAAGATTTTTGCTTTAAAAATGAGTTTGGCATAATGGAATATGTCATAGTAATGGAGTATTTTTCAGGAAGGACTTTAAGAAGTTTTTTAAGAAACGATGTTGAACTGGAAACGTTGATTCGCATATTTGTAAGCGTATTGTATGGCGTAAGGGATTTGCATAATACTATTATTGAAAATGCGGGTATTATTCATAGAGATTTAAAACCAGATAATATAATGATTGATGACAATCTAAATGTAAAAATAATTGATTATGGTTTGAGTAAAATTATAGATTTTTCCTCGATAACGTCAACAGGAACTCAAATTGGTTCACCGCTATACATGTCTCCAGAACAATTGAAGGATAGCAAACATATTGATTATAGAGCAGATATATATGCTTTAGGAATAATTTTATATGAAATGCTGACTAAAAATATTCCCTATAAAGCTTCAACATTACCCGAGTTATTGATGAAAATTTTGAATGATCCTATCATACCGCCAAAACAGTACAATCCAACTATAAGTGATGGGTTAGAAAATATTATATTTAAGGCAACGGCAAAGGAACCATTTGCGCGCTTTCAGACAGTTGATGAATTTATAGATGCATTTGATAAAAAGAATATTCGAAAAGAATTAGTAACTGTAGGAAAATATTATGCGTGGGTATATCGGGAAAAAGATGTTACAGAGCAATTTGAGAAAGTTAATAAAGCAGATATTATTTATCCTATTCATGTTCAAAATTGGATGAAAAGACTGCATTTACATTTTGCTAATAACAATTTTGAGAATGTAATAATTGATCCATCAACTCAAAGATTGTCTTATGTTGCATTTGGCAATACGAAAGGGCTTGTAGAATTGCCCTATGCGCCAGAAAAAGGCGTAATTTCCTTGGAATACTTACATAATCCTCAGAAACGAAAAGAGTATATTGATAAATGGTATGCGACAGTTTCGATAGGGCAGAAATTAATTTTACCGTATCATTATATAAGTAATACCGATTATCCTGTAGAAAAAGTTGATGATTGGATTAGAATGAATATTCAATTGATTGATGAAAGCTCACAGATGGTCGAGGAAGGAAAAGAAAAATATGCAATGATATCAATTGGGCTTGGGCATTTGGTTTTTCAAGCCGATAAGATATTATCATACTTTGTTCATGCGAAAGTAGACGGATTTATTGTGCAAGTTTCGGATATGAAACAGTTAAATGAGCAATCATTAGGGAGTTATCTTGAATTTATGGTGGATTTACAGAAATATACAAGTAAACCTGTTATTGCTTTGAAAGTTCCAATACCTTTAGGATTGACATTGATTGCTAAGGGGATACATGGTTTTTCACTTGGATTAGCAAGTATAGATTATTTCGATGAGCAATATATAAAGGAAGAAAAAGACTCATTTAATTTATACTCAAAATTTTATTTTCCACAAGTATTATCTTTTTTGACTTATCCAAAAAAAGATACGTTTGCATTTGAACAAATATATAATTATTTTGGTGGATGCGATTGTAAGTGGTGTAATGGTAAATCGGCTATCGAAATAGGTACTGGAGATAAAGGAGTACAGTTGCATCACTGGCAAATGATGATAGAAGAAGTGGATAAATTTAATCAGTATGATGGAGAAGAACGTATTATTTATTTAAGAGAACGTATTGATGTCGCACTGAAGAATTTGGATTCTATACCAAAGGAAATTATGGGGAGCCAAAAGAATACGGATTATTATAAACTGTTAAAGAATTTAAAAAAGATAGTTTAATTAAGTTGAGTAGGTGGAATTATGTTTGTAAACGAAAAAGAATTGGTGGAAAAATTGGTTCTTGATTTACAAGAAAGATTTGGGACTCAATATATTGTCAGAGAACTACGCGGAGGAAACAATATTGCAGATATTGTTTATGCAACAGATATAAATAGAAGCAATATTGTATTTGATGAGTATTTTAATGCATATTACTATTTTAACGGAATTTATAATCACAAAAAAATAAGTGTGAATGAAATGAAAATTTTAGATGAAAGGGTGAACAGGAAATTTCATCATTTTCTTCGTGAGTTAGAAAATCTTGGTTATATTAAAATTAGTGGAAATTACATTACTTCTGTAAAAAAAATTGACGCTGTTACTAAGAATTTTATTGCTGTAGAAGCGAAAATTTCTGACTGGAAAGCTGGATTAGAGCAAGCCATTAGATATAAACAATATGCAAATGAAGTATATGTTGCATTAAGCTCTGAATATGTGCAGAAAGTTGATAGGCAACAATTTAGACAGTTAAATATAGGTTTGATGAGTGTGTCTGCTGGAAAACTTAAAATATCTATTAGAGCTAGAAAACAGCCAGTAGAAAAATTAGATATCCAATATTATATTGCTGATAGATTTTTAAAACAATTAAAATTATCAGAAATGTTAGAATAGTAGAGGAAGAAACGATACAAAACAATTGGAAGTTGTGTATTAGAAACTGGTAAGTCAGAAGAAGATATTGATGATATGAACGAAGATTAAATTCCGAATCAGAGTGATGTAGAATTTATATTAGCTATGTATTTGTGGGAAAAGGGTTGTACGAACAGTATTCGTACTGCAGAAATATTTCTTATATTTCCGTGATTTTGTGGGGATATGTTCTTATTTGGTATGCATGTGGAAACAATAGTGTTGATGTCAAAAGTCCAAGAGTAGATTCGAGAAAATATAAACAGCGAAGGCTGTCCCAAGATTTGTCTTGGGATGGGTTTCATATTCCGAAATTTTCGCTTGAGAGCACGGAAAGAACTGACTTATCATAAAAATGGTAAGGGGTGGAGTGGATCGATTTGGTATTAAAGGCGTTGTGGGAAAAGGTTCGGTAAATTGGAATGTTAAGTTGACAGAAGTACCGAAAATGTTCTTGTTCGATTATTATGATATGGTAAGTAAAAGGCGGAATGCCTATAATGGTAAAACGTCGATGAAACCATTCCTTTCACTTCATCGAGGATGCCGCCTGTAAAGTGTTTTTAAGGGATGGTATTGTAAATACAGTGGATCTTAAAAATGGAATAATAATCTATCATATTACAGACTGTGTCAAGGTATAGGTTTGCTTATTTTTTCGAAATGTTACTTCGCAATAATATCTATATATCTATAGAGAATAGTCCAAATGCTAGATAAGGTCGGAAATAGATATTTGTTATAAGGATAACGGTGATAAAACGACAGCTGCATAATGGCGGGTTGTCCATATCACGAATATACTAAGCGATAAAAATGTCCGCATTCGATCAAGTTCAACATTTGAGAAGGATGTTTCCGCAGGAGAACGGAAGGTACAAAAGATGCTACGCGTCCAGACAAGGTTAGTTGAAAGCGATTCTTAGTACTCTTTTATTTAGAAAACCGTACAGTTTTGTTTTGGATTTTTACTATGCGATAAGCGCTATGAAATTTTAGGACGGTATGATTTACGAGGCATATCGTCCTTTTTGTAAGCAAGGATTCAGATCTCTAGCACAAATATTATGATCGGAACCGAAAGAATACAATTAAGGGATACTACTTATGCATGCGAGGGAAGGCTGCTCGTTTATGCTATCCTTCTCAAAGGGTTAGTACGGATCAGCTTAAAACAGAAGGGGTGAATGAGAAGCATTGGATGTCCGATTGAAGACTTAGAAAAAACATTCGTGGTGGCAATCCATACTGGCATCTGTTATACTCTAAAAGACGGTTCTTCAGATGGGGAACGATATTTCACGATTTTGCAGATGATGTGAAAATTTAGATGGCACATTGGCAGGGTGAGTCCTTTAAAATATCAGATACTGTAATCGATGCAACAATTTTAAAAAGGAATTGGAAAAGAGTATCACATAATATGCTAGGATTCTAAAAAAGGAGCGTCATATGAGCGAGTCATTTGCAGTCAAGGTAATCGCGCGGATGCACAGCGATTTCCCAGCAAAGTTTGGCATTCCCAGACAGAGCGGTTTGGTGAATGCGCTGAAAAGTACAGTGGTGTTTGAACCAGTTTATCGCAATCCCGATGCCGTACGCGGCTTGGAGGAGTTTTCTCACATTTGGCTGATCTGGCAATTTTCTGAAGCGGTGCGGGAAGGATGGTCGCCAACGGTCCGCCCGCCTCGTATGGGAGGAAACACTCGTATGGGAGTATTTGCAACACGTTCTCCTTTTCGGCCCAATGCCATTGGGCTATCCTGTGTGAAATTGGAGCATATAGAACCGAATTCTTCAAAAGGGCCCCTGCTTTATGTATCCGGTGCAGATCTGATGGATGGCACGCCAATTTTGGATATTAAGCCCTATCTTCCAGGGGTGGACAGCCATCCAGATGCAATAGGAGGCTTTGCGGATTCATTTCGCGGATATGCTGTGGAGGTTCAGTGTCCAGAGGAACTCCTCTCTCATGTACCGGAAGACCGCCGGGAAGCCCTTTTAGGGATATTGGCGCAGGACCCACGTCCGTCCTATCAGAATGATCCGGAACGTCTTTATGGCCTTTCCTTTGGCGGCCTTAATGTTCGCTTCCGTGTATGTGACGGTGTTTTATTGGTCTGCGAGATTATACCGGAGATTCTATAAAAACGGCCATGTAAACTACATTGTCTTTTTATAGAGTGAAGAAGGTGTATAATAGAACTCTTTGAAATTGCCTTTCGCCGCACCTAAGGTGCGGCTTTTCTTTTTGTATAGAATACCAGAACGGATCTTATCCAAAGTGATTCCAAGATGAAAAAGTTATATAGCCGCCAAAAGTGGGCGCTGAAAACACGTACAAAAAGATTTCTATAAGTCTATTTGTAAACGATTTGAGAATTTTTTCACAGGATTCTTGACAGCCTCTTCCTTTTGAACTAGACTTACGATGCATTCAGTTAACCGAGTTAACTTTTGCGAGGGGAACATAAACGATACACCGGACGGGGAGGTATGTTATTGGGACAGCTTGGAAACCAGTTGCTTCATGCATTGTTGAATTTAATACAAGGCCTGCGGCACTACGAAATCGGAGGTCCGCTTTCCAAAACGACGATGATGATGCTGTTGTTGATTCGTGAAAAGTCAGAGGAAAACAAAAAAGCTGGCGGTGTGGCTGGTGGGATTCCCTCCACCCTGAGCACAGAGTTAGAGGTTTCAAAACCTGCCGTGACAAAGGCGGTCAATTATTTGGAACAGCGGGAACTGGTGACGCGCGTAAATGGACAGGATGACCGGCGGCATGTTTATGTGATGTTGACTTCGAAGGGAGAAAAAACCTTGGAGGAAGCTTATCAGGCGACTATGAACAGTATGGATCATTTGGTCGAGTGTTTGGGAGAACTGGATACAGAATTATTCATTCGCCTCAGTGGGCAGATTGCACAGGCATGCCAGGAGCGCCATCTTCCCAGATGAATCCATGTTCTAAAACATAGAATATTGGAATACATTCCTGCGGGATATGACCGCGTGCAGAAAACTCATCCGATCCACATCAATGGATGGATTGAACATAAATTTGGGAGAGTCATAAAAGATTGTAATGAGTCTATTTATTTAGGAGGAACGATTCATGAGCAAACGTTTTTGGTCTATACTTCTCGCCGCCGTGCTTTTGTGTTGTCCGGTTGGGCTGTTAGGGAGTGGGACACAAGCTTCTGCCAAAGAGCTTTGGGAGAGTAAAGTGATCGCGTACGACGATATTGAGGACATTGTGGATGGCAGCTTGGATTTTTCTGGGCAGTCGAGTGCGATCAACCAGAGCATTGCAGCCTTAAAGCAAAGCCAGCAGAGCCTGAATAAGCTTTCACAGCAACTCAGCAGTGCAGCAGCGCAATTGCCGCAGGGGTCCACATTGGCCGATATGTTGAATGGCCTACAGACGATGACGCAGTCACTCAGTGCACAACTGACGAGCACCAGCAACAGCCTCAGCCAGTCAATGGTGCAGATCGATCAGGCGCGCAACCAAGTGGTAATTGGTGCAAAAAATCTTTATATTGCCTACAATAGCTTGGTGGATCAACAGGACGAATTGCGCCGGAGTTTGGATGTGTTTGACAAGAATCTAGCAGCTAGTCAAAAACAATATGAGTTGGGAATGATTACTGCGTTGGATTTAGAAAATACCAAATCGGCCCGTAATACGATTTCTTCCGGTATTGATACCATGGATTTAGAAATCACAGCACTCAAACGGAGCTTTAACACGCTGATCGGCCGCAATTATAACCAAGGGCTGACAATTAAGTCCTTGCCGCAGCCGGATACCTATTATGTAGAGAAGATTCATTTTTCAGACGATTTGCAGGACGCTTATAATAACTACATATCATGGGGGGGCAGCAGCTCTGTACCCAGCAACCAAGAAAACTTCGACGAGGAAAAGGGTTCCTTTGGCGCATCATTCCGCAAACTTTATGAAAATATCGGCGACAAGCAGCGCCTGCTGACAAACGCGCAGGCCACCTTGGCTCTGGAACAAAAAAACTATGATGCTTCCTTGAAAAAATATCAGTTGGGGATGTTGTCAGAACTCGCTTTGGTAAGTGCGCAAGATCAGCTCGACACTCAGAAAGCAGCCGTTCGTACAGCAGAAACCAATTTATTCTCTGCCATTGAGCAATATAAATGGGCATTGGAGTATGGGATCATCAGTGAATAAACAGGGGCATGAGCGAGCTGTTGACAAAGGATTTTCCCAAAAATCAGCGTGCTATTACAAAGCGGTACTGCCTATAAACGTTATTTGTAATATTAATATATTGCTTGATTTTTTAGCGGAGAGGTTTGTCAACAGCTTGATGAGGACCAGATTTTGCAGGATAGGAGAGAATAACTCATGAAAAAACAGTCCCATTGGTCCGCCGCGATCTGTGTAGCATTGGCGGTGGCGGTTGTATGCAGCGGGTGCTCCAGCAGCGCAGAGCCTGCGAACGCGGAGCCAGAAGAGGCAGAAGTCGTCTCGGTGGAAGTGATGCCCGCCAAGCTTGGAGAGATTCAAAGTGAATTTCTCTACTCCGGAAAGGTGAAACCAGTAGAAGAAGCCAATGTGGTCAGTACAGTAGGGGGAACGGTCCAGGAGGTCTATTATCAAGTGGGGGACCATGTGGACAAGGACGCAACCCTGTTCCAAGTAGGTACGGAGGATATTGAGAACAATTTAGAAGTTCTTAACGCGCAATTGGCTGCTGCGCAGGCCAGCGTGAAATCTGCGCAGACCAGTTTAGAACTGGTCAATGGCGCAACGATGCAGTCACAAATTCAGTCTGCGAAAGCTGGCCTCGAACAGGCCGAAATCGCCTATAACGATATGAAAACAACCTATGAGAACAACAAACAGCTCTATGAGGCGGGGATTATATCAAAAAGCGATATGGATCAGACGGAGACTGGATTGAAAAATGCAGAGATCGCTTACAATCAGGCAAAGGAAAGTTACGATTTAATCGCCAACCAGATGCCGGCAGAAAATCTTCGAAAGGCACAGGATGGCTTAGCGGCGGCCCAAGCCAATGAGAAGGCCGTACGGGCCCAAATGGCGAGTGCAGAAAAAACGCTGCGCGATGCGACGGTGAAAAGTCCCATCTCGGGTGTGGTGACCGCGTGCAATGTGACCGCAGGAACCATGTATTCCAGTGCGGCCGGTGCGGCCTTTACCGTCAGTGACACGAGCCGCGTGTATATTGATGTAAATGTTTCAGAAGAACTCATCAATCGCATTGCCGTGGGGCAGAGCGTGGATGTAAAAGTCAGTGCTGTTTCGGATACGCCATTTACGGGCAAAATTGATCGCATCAATCCTGCGGCGGGGCAGACCGGTACATATAATGTAAAGATTGTTCTGGACAATGCGGATGGGCAATTGAAATCCGGAATGTTTGGAGAGGTACATTTTGTAAATGAACGGCATGAAAACGTAATCGTTCTTCCAAGAGACGCTGTGTTGACCTCGGACGACCAATCGTATGTGTTTGTCAATGAAGAGGGCGTCGCTAGAAAGGTGGAAGTGACCACCGGTATCGATACAGGAGAGCAGGTGGAGGTGACTACGGGACTTGCGGAAAACAGCAGCGTTGTTATAAAGGGCCAGAGCTTCCTGACGGACGGTGACGTGATTGAAGCCTCCGATTCGGAAAAGGAGGCGTAATGTATGCCGACAAAAACCGCGATTAAGCGTCCTATCACCACCATTATGGTGATGTTGGTGTTCATTTTGGCAGGCCTTGTTTCTTTGTCCGCCTTGAAGTTGGATTTGATGCCTTCGATCAATATACCAATTGCAGCGGTCAGTACGACTTATGTCGGCGCGGGCCCGGAGGAGATCGAAAGTCTGGTTACCAAACCAGTGGAAGAGGCTTTGGGGACTGTCAGCAACGTGGATACCATTACCTCGACCTCTTCCGCCAATTCTTCCATGGTAATCGTGCAATTTGTGGATGGAACCGACGTGGATATGGCTGCCATCGACTTGCGTGAAAAAATTGATCTGGTCAAAAGCAGCTTGCCTGAAGGGGCAAACGATCCGATGGTCATCAAAATGGACCCTAGCATGTTGAGCAGTATCATGGTGGGCGTCCATGGGGATATGGATCTCTCCAAATTGACCACGGAAATTGAAGACCATGTAATCAACCGCCTGGAACGCATTGACGGCGTGGCCTCTGTCAGCATGACAGGCAGTGTCGATCAAGAAGTGCAGGTTGTTTTAAAGCCGGAAAAGATGCAGGGATACAATGTGACGGTACAGCAGATTTCCGGGATGCTACAGGCAGAAAACTTGAACCTACCGACGGGCAGTATTGCGCAGGGCGATGCCAAGCTACAATTGCGTTCGGTTGGTCAATTCGAATCGGTTGATGAAATCCGCGACTTGCCGATTACCACTTCAACAGGAGCGCTGATCCATCTGCGCGATGTGGCGGATGTCAAGGAAGTGGAAAAGGAAGAAGACTCCTATGCCCTAATTGATGGACAAAAGAGCATCATTCTCACCATCCAAAAACAGTCCAATGCCAACTTGGTGGATATTTCCGAGAAAATTGTCGAAGAACTCGACAAGATTGAAGCCGACGATCCAGAGTTGAATGTGACAATGCTCACCAATACGGCGGATTATATTACGACTTCTGTCAGTAATGTTTTGAGCACAGCGGTGCAGGCAGCTCTGATGGCCATGGTCGTGTTGTTCCTATTTTTGCGCAATGGAAAGTCCTCTCTGATTATCGGCGTATCCATCCCGACTTCGGTTATTGTGACATTCGCATTGATGTACGTTTGTGGTATGTCCCTGAATGTCATCTCTTTGGGCGGTTTAACCATCGGTATCGGCATGTTAGTGGACAATTCCACCGTTGTGTTGGAGGCGATTACACGCCATCACGAGGAAGGCATGAGCGCGCGGAAAGCGGCTGAGACAGGGACGGCGGAGGTTGCGCTCTCGGTCATGGCCTCAACGCTGACTACCGTGGCGGTATTCATTCCTTTGATGTTTGTACAGGGAATGATTGGCCAGATGTTTAAAGATCTGTCCCTGACCGTGAGTTTTTCGTTGGGGGTTTCCCTGATTGTCTCCGTGACCTTTGTCCCCATGGCGGCCTCCCGCCTACTCAAAAGTACGGATGCAGAGCGCATGGAAAAACATCCCCGCCTCCATGCATTTCTCAATCTTTGGAAGCGTGGATTGGATGCGCTGGACAGCGGCTACCGCCGGGTTCTGCACGCTTCTCTGCGGCATAAAAAACGTGTGGTTGCCCTGGTGTTGCTGATCTTTGTAGCCTCTCTGTCCTTGCTACCCGTGGTAGGAGTGAACCTGATTCCCTCTATGGACCAAGGTTCGGCAAGCATTTCGATTGCGATGCCAAAGGGAACGGTTTTGTCGGAAACCTCGAAGGTGGTCGATCAAGTGACGGCTCAGCTCGGGGATATTCCGGAGATTGACGAATGGTATGTCACCGCAGGGGGATCTTCTACAGACGGCGCCAGTGTAACCATCAACCTGGTAGGGATGGACCAACGCGACCGGTCGACGGATGAAGTGGTGGATGAAATCCGCGGGCGGGTAAAAGGGATTGCCGGCGCAGAAATTACAGCTTCTGCTTCCAGTTCTGCAATGGGATCGTTTGGCTCCTCTTCGGATGTACAGTTCCAGCTGAATGGCGATGATACCGAACAGCTCCGTGCGATCGGGAACGACTTGATGGAACAATTGGAGAAGGAGCCCTGGGTAACCGATGTTTCCAGTTCGTTGGACGATGCAGTCCCGGAGGCCAGCATCGTGATCGACCGCGTAAAGGCGTCTTCCTACGGGATTACTGCGTCGAGCATTGCCAGTGCGGTCAGCACAGCGGTGACAGGCAGCGTTCCCACCCAATATAAAGTGGACGGCGACGAAATCGACGTCCGAATTATGGAAGATCCGGACCGTATCCGCTATCTGAATGATTTACAGGGGATCACCGTACCGGCGGCAAACGGTTCACCCATTCCGTTGACAGAGGTGGCGGAAATCCGGGTGGCAGACGGTGCTACTCAGATCACTCGTACCAACCAGCACCGTTATATCACCATCAGTGCCAATACGACGGATATTGACTCTGCAACCGCACGCCGCAATACGGAAGCTGTTCTCGATCGGTATCATTTCCCCGAGGGATATGACTATGAATTCACTGGAACGATGGATAGTATTGTCGAAACCTTCACCAGCCTGCTCGTGGTGCTGATTGTTGCCATCCTGCTGGTCTATATGATTATGGCAGCGCAGTTTGAATCGTTCATTCATCCATTTATCATCATGTTCTCCCTGCCGCTAGCCTTGACCGGTGGAATCATGGGACTGTTTGTAACGGGCAATACCATTACTGCGACGTCATTTATGGGCTTTATTATGTTGGTCGGCATGGTGGTCAACAATGCAATTGTGCTAGTGGACTACACCAACCAACTCAGAGAACGCGGGATGGGCTGTGTGGAAGCGCTGGAAAAGGCGGGGCCCACTCGTTTGCGTCCTATCCTGATGACTACCCTCACCACGGTACTGGGAATGGTCCCAATGGCGCTTTCCACGGCGGAAGGTACAGAAATGCAACGTCCAATGGCAATTACCATTATTTTTGGTATGACGCTCTCTACCGTAATCACTTTGGTATTTATCCCGGTTCTGTATGCCGGCGTGGATAAATTCCGGCATGGCCGGAAGAGCAAAAAGAACAAGCGGAAGTTCCACGAAGGGCAACGCGGAGAGGCTATGCCGGAGGGAATGTAAATCATTAAAGTGCAGCCCAGAGGGATCAATCCCTCTGGGCTTTTTTGCTTTTGGAGTCCAATTGAAAATCATTATCCTATAAAATACAAAGAAAATACAAGAATTTCAGAAAAAAGTACTATCTTTTTTGGAAATAAATTGTTATAATATATAAAAAAGTTGGAAACTGAGAAAGAATACTGTTTGCTTTATGAATGGCACGGAATTCAGTATTTCATTTAAAAAATAAGGAACACCAAAGATCGGATAGCTCAACAGCGTTTCGGTAGAGGGAGCGTTGTGGAGAAAGAGGATGTTTGGTGGTTCCTTGTTTAATATTTTTTAAGATGGGGAGAGATGTGCATGAAATCGAAACGGCTGGTTTCCTTGCTTCTTTCGGCGATCATGACCGTCAGTGTTGGCATTCAGCCTGCATTTGCTGCGGGAAATGACGCGGGAGATCCTTGGAACAGCAACGCACAGTGGCCGCAGCTTACGCGGGCCGCTTCCGAAATGAAGCCCGAAGACCAGAAATTTACCCACAAGGAGTGGACAGGCACGACCTATACCGGCCTCGACGGCTCGGAAGAGAATGCTTGGGATGTTGTTGGAATCAATCGAGAGCCTGCTGCAACGTCTACTGTTCCTTATGAATCTGTGGACAAGGCAGTGACCGGTGCCGTGGATTATGCAAAGGATCAATCCGCATATGTCCAGATGCTCAGCGGTTCCGGCGAAAAAGATTGGCAGCTTGTCGTGGTATCCAACCCGGAAAAGGGTCAGAAATACCTGGATGACGGCTTTATGAACCCCGATTATGAGGTGAAGGCCGAAGATGGGTGGCACGATGTGGATGTTCCGCGCAGCTGGACCCGCTATGAGGACTGCGGCGATTGGGACTATTCCATTTATACGAACACCCAGATGCCTTGGCAGGAAGGGGACAACCCCAGCGTTCCGCAGGCGCCGACGAATTACAACCCGGTGGGTTTCTACCGCAAGGAATTCACTGTGAAACCCTCCATGCTTCAGGACAACGGCCGCGTGCTGATTTCCTTCCAGGGCGTGGAGTCCGCTTATTATGTGTATGTCAACGGCCATGAGGTCGGCTATAGTGAGGACAGCTATCGTCCGCACGAGTTCGACATCACCGATTATCTGAACCCGCAGGGCGAAGTCAACACCCTTGCAGTAAAGGTACATAAATTCTGCGACGGAACGTGGATGGAAGACCAGGATATGATCTACGACGGCGGTATCTTCCGCGACGTCTACCTGTATTCCACCCCCTTGGTGCATATCTCGGACTACCGCGTCATCACCGACTTGGACGAGACCTACACCAATGCAGATCTGCAGTTGAGCCCGGTCGTGACCAACTATGCGACACAGGATGTCTCCAATTTTGCAATCGACGTTCAATTGTTTGATGCAGAGGGCAACAACGTCTTTGCAGACGACCCGATGCGCATCGATCTCGGCGCGATTGCCGCTGGCAAGTCGGCTACCGCAGATGTCAGCAAGCTGGTCAAGAGCCCGAAACTTTGGAGCGCCGAGGACCCGAACCTCTACACACTGGTCCTCAACCTCTACGACAAAAATTCCGGCAAGCTGTTCGAAAGCGTTTCCCAGCAACTCGGCTTCCGCGAGATCGAGTTCACCCGTACGGAGGTAGATGAGAACTACAACCGCATCACAACGGAATATGAGCCGATCACCATCAATGGACAGCCGTTGTTGTTCCGCGGCACCAACCGCCACGATTCCGACCCATTTGGCGGCAAATATGTGCCGAAGGAAACTTATGAGGAAGACGTCAAGCTGATGAAGGAATGGAACCTGAACGCAGTCCGTACCTCTCACTATGCGAATGATGAGTACCTCTATTACCTCTGCGACAAGTATGGCCTGTATATGATGGGCGAGACAAATGCGGAATGTCATGCCATTATGGGCCAAAACGACAATATCAATAAATACCTGAGTACGGTTCTATTCGACCGTGAAAATACCTCTTACCAGACGTTGAAGAATCAGACCGCGGTTGTCGCATGGTCCATCGGCAATGAGATGAGCTATGACCGCCACGGCGGTGACAATATTTTCCCGCGCTTGGTGTGGTTCTTCAAGGACCGCGATTTGACTCGTCCGGTTCATGCGGAAGGTTTGAACCAGGACTGTGGAACCGATATGGGCAGCAATATGTATCCGTCGGTCAGTGCAGTACAGGGATATGCTGGCGAAGGCAAGATGCCGTATGTCATGTGCGAATATGCCCATGCGATGGGCAATTCGGTCGGCAACTTGAAAGAGTATTGGGATGCTGTCCGCAGCTCTGACAATATGCTCGGCGGCTTCATTTGGGACTGGGTTGACCAATCCCGTGCCATTGACCTCGATACCCTGCCCAGCCAGAGCAGCATCACTGAGTTGAGTAAAAATGCAGCGGTAGCAACCGTGACAGGCGCAACCAGCGCAGTTGACGCAGACGATGCTTCCCTTACAGGCAAAGCATACGATGGATATTCCGTGATTTCCGGCGCGGCCAACGACGTCTATAACGCTGTGCTCTCCGGTTCGGATGCAAACTTTACCTTTGAAGTGATGGTAAAGCCGAATTCTACTGCATCTAACAGCGTATTTATCGCCAAGGGCGATACGCAGGTTGCTTTGAAGACCAGAAGCAGTGGAAATGCCGGCGTGGAATTCTTTGTCTATGACGGTGCAAATTGGAATTCTGCTTCCTTTGACCTCCCGAGCGACTGGGTGGGCAATTGGCACCAGATCGCCGGTACCTATGACGGTACTGCTTTGAAGGTCTACTATGACGGAAGACTGATGAATACCAATAATGGTAGCTTCAATATCCATACCAATAGTTATGATCTTGGCATTGGTATCGATTTGGAGCACAATCGTACCGTGGACGGCGAGATCTCGCTTGCGCGTATTTACAACAGAGCGCTGACGGCGGAGGAACTCCAGGCACAGAACAGCCAGACTCCGGCCATTGGCGCAGAAGATGACAGTGTGGTCCTGTGGCTGGATTACTCTGAGCCGATGACCCAGCTTGAGCAGCAGTATTGGGACTACTACGCAGAGGACTATGCCCATCAAAATCTTTATAATGAAGAGATGGATGGCAAGTTCTTCGGCTACGGCGGAGACTGGGGCGATACCAACAACAGTGGTAATTTCTGTGTGAACGGCATCGTATCCCCGGACCGTGACCCGCAGCCTGAGCTCTATGAAGTAAAATACCAGTACCAGTCTATCTGGGTGACGGCCACGGAAAATGAGCTCATGAACCGCAAGGTCAACATCTATAACGAGAATAATTTCACGAATGTCAATGCTTATGACGTCCAGTGGCAGCTGTTGCAGGACGGCGAAGTGATTGATGAAGGAATCCTCGCGGACGAAGAGGCAAATATAGCGCCGAAGGAAACCAAGTCTGTTACGATTCCGTATACAATGCCGGCAGAAAACGAGCGTCCGGCAGGTGCGGAGTATTACCTCAACATCAACTTCCTGCTCAAGGATGATTGCTGGTGGGCAGATGCTGGCCATGAAGTGGCGCACGAGCAGTTTGCGATTCCGGCAGCTGTTCCAGCAGTGGCCCCGGTCATTTCGGAGAAAGATGTAACGGTTGATACTGAAAGCGACGCGGACTATGTGTTGGTCAAAGGGGAGGACTTCTCCTTTAAGCTGAACAAGTCAACAGGTGCGATGTCCAATTATGTTTTCAAAGGCGAAGAGATCATCGAGGAGGGACCCGTTCCGGACTTCTGGAGAGCAGCGATTGATAACGATAAGAGCATGGATTCCACCTGGAAGAGCGCCAATAAGAATATCACGCTGAATGAAGATGGACTGACCGTCTCTGCTGCAGAGGATGGGAGAATGGTCGTTACCACGGAATTGACACTCAATAATGCGAAGGGTGCCAAGGAGACCGTAGTGTATACCATCGACGGATCTGGCGCAGTTACCGTTAAGATGACGCTGGATGCCACTGGAACCGGTATGGGCCAGCTGCTGAAGGTTGGTTCCACAATGACTTTGCCGGCGGGCTATGAGGATATTACCTGGTATGGCAACGGCCCGTCTGAAGGTTACATCGACCGTTGCACCTATGCAATGACTGGTGTCTATACCTCAACGGCAACCGATTCCTTCTATCCGTTCCTGAAGACACAGACCACTGGCGACTACAATGGCGTGAAGTGGATGGCTCTCACCGGTGAGAACAAGCCTTATGGCGTACTTGTAGCCGGTAAACAAGATCTGGAGGCAGGTGCTCTTCATTTCACAGCTGATGAGCTGGATGCTGCAAATCATCCATATGAATTGAAAGGCCCGAATGAAGAAACATATTTCCATGTGGACCTGATTTCTCGCGGCCTCGGCGGCGCAAGCTGTGGCCCGGACACTTTGGAGCAGTATACAGTCCCGAACGATAAGGCGTACACCTATGAGTACACAATCGTTCCGTATGAAACCGCTTCGGGCGATCCGATGGAGCTGAGCAAGCCCTGGAGAACCCTGGAGAGCTTTGATCAGGATGCTTTTGACCAGCAGCAGGCCCAGGCAGTCGAGGAAGCGATTGACTCGATCTTTGTATACTCCTATGACCAGCTCGCTGACATTGAGGCAATCGTGGACCTCTATGAAGGCCTGACCGACAGCCAGAAGAAGCTGGTATCCAATTATGAGGAACTGGAAACGGCATTGGAAGAAGTCCAGGCACTCAGAGGGAAGGCTCCGTATGTGGTGGATCAGAGCGCAAATGCTATGAATCCCGTTCTCCCGGATACGGCCAATCTGATTCAGGACGATACCTTCGGCGCCGCTTTGACAGGTTATATGCCGGTCCCGAATGACAAAGGAACTGAGGGCGGCGACATCTTCAAGGATGTGTTCAAGGGCAAGAATCCGTTTACCGTGGAAGTCTGGGTGAAACCGTCCAGCAGCCAGAAGGATTACGATATGTACCTTGGCAAGGGCGATAGCTGTATGGGCTTCCGTATGCGCTCGACGACGATTGACTTTTTCATCAAAGCCAACGATGGAAAGTGGTATACCTATGAGTATGCGTTTAATCGCGACGAAGTGATCAATAAATGGAATCATATCGCCGGCATTTATGACGGCAGCAAACTATATCTTTACCTGAACGGCGAAATTGTCGCACAGGCGACTGACAGTTCCACAGGTGGCGTTTCTTCCAACGATACGAACTTCTACATCGGTTATGACCCGGAGACGGGGAGAACCAACAGCAACCAGTTTGCCAAGGTGCGCGTATACGATAAGGCGCTCAGTGTGGATGAACTGAATGGTCAGGACGCTTATGATAAGGCGGAAGCGGATACGCCAGCAATTGCTCCAGACAATGAGAATGTTGTTCTGTGGCTTGACTTCACAAAACTCGGATACAATGATGCACCGGTGGTTGATGGAGACGAATTAGCACTTTCTCCGAAGGATGCAGAAATCGTTGTAGGCACCAGCCAAGAGTATACCATTGTAAAGGCCGCTCCGACGGCGATTGCAAAGGCGGGTTCTGTACGTGCAGCAGCAACGCTGGAAGATCTGCAAGCACTGTTGGATCAAGTAAACGCCATTGACACCAGCATCTATACCGAGAGCAGCGTTGCAATTTTGGAAGCAGCAGTCAATGTGGCAAATGTTGTCATCATAACTCCGGGCGTAACGGAGGCAATCATCGACAGTGCCTATAACATGTTGAAGGCAGCACTTGAAGGATTGGTGTGGGACGATACCTATGAAGTGACTTCTGCGGTTTGGTCCATCGTGGATTCTTTTGGCCGTGAAATTGAAGGCGCCACCATTACCCCGAATGCGGAAGATGCCGGCAAGGCGACCGTTTCTGTAGGCGAAGCGGTTCCGGTTGGAACACGAATTCGCGTGATGGCGACGAACATCAATGGCAATGAGAATCTTACAGCAAAGACCTATGCAACCGTCGTTCCAGAGCCGGAAAAGACCCCGCGCGAAA
>ENA-ORMO01000441-ORMO01000441.1-human-gut-metagenome-genome-assembly--contig:-NODE-441-length-58469-cov-4.960643_pt1 | contig 58469 bp, 51 predicted proteins | sample MGYA00242106_ERZ509001 | MGnify/ENA primary metagenome ERZ509001 (study PRJEB26280, sample SAMEA2338736) | human gut metagenome | biome: human gut; feature: human-associated habitat; material: faeces...
CCTACGGTTCCCGGCGCCTTTATTAGGTATTTTCAATTTATGCCGCTTCCGAAGAGCTTGCCTCGTCGGCTTCGGAACTCGCCTCACTGGTACTATCTGTGCTTTCTTCCGAAGAAGCTGTTTCCGAGGACGCTGCGACAGAAGAGGTTTCCTCCACGAACATATCTGGCTGATAGGAATCGATCGCCTTTTGGTTGATCTCCGCCGAGTAACCATCTGCCGCCTCATCGATCATCTGTTTAAATTCTTCCTGCTTCATGTTCTGAAGAATCGCGGTACGGCTGGCCTCGTCGCTGATCTTATTCTCTGCCGTTGCAGTGACATCGTCTTTCACCAGCAGCACTTTATACAGGCCTTGCACCTCAACAATACGGCATTCACCGTCCTTCATAGATTTCAGGGACGTGCCGAATTCCTCTGGATAAGAGGATGTCTCCCCATTGAAGTTGGCCGCGTCGGTGTAGAGTTGGACGGTATCGTCTCCAGAGGAAGTCTTGTAAGCATCCGCCGCTTCCTGAGCGGTCATAGAACCATCGTTGATCTTTGCCGCATAATCCTTGAATTCAGTATCGAGCTGAGAAAGCTCGTCTTCGCTCAAATTCGTACCGGTCGTCATATCGATGATCGGGGCCAGTACATAGGAGAACGCCATATAGTTCGTCACATAATAGTCCTTTACATCTGCGTCAGAAACCTCCTGTGTACCGCCTTTGCCGTAAATGGCGTCAAACACTTTGGTGTATTTCGTGTAATAATCGGCATATGCGAGATTAAAGGAGGACTTCGCAACACCGTATTCTGTCATGGCTGTAGAAATGGAACCCCAATAGCTGTCTGTCTGATCGGAAACCTGTTGGAGCTCGTCCTCGGTCAAAGAGATATTCAGTTCCTTCATCTTATCATCGATCACCAGGATGGACTTGGTCTGGCGCAAGGCATTTTCCTTGATCCAAGTAGCTGCATCCTGATCCTCCACGGTCTGCTCCAAGATGGGCTTTGTGGAATCCTCCACTTGCACGCTAGCCTGCTGATATGCGCTGTACAGATTATAGATGTAAGCGCCAATCGGCACCGTAAGGTTGTCGTTCTTGACCGCCCAGCTCTTATCCGCCCCCGAACAGGCTGTGGCACTCGCCATAATTGCCAGCGACAGAACGGCCGCCAAGCATTTTTTCCATGTTTTCATTATTACACTCTCCTTAAATTGCCGGCACGCAAATGCATTTCGCGCAGTTCCGACGAATAATTTACGGCATTTTCAGCACATTAGACAATATTATACACCATATATTCCAATTTGTCCATCAAAAAATCGACTTTACAGAAACCAATGAACCCTTATACTCGATTTTTCATTCGAGTGCTTTCCGTCATGGATTCCGATGATCGGGCTTTTGGGATACTCCGATGCATTTGCGCAAATCACGAAAAAGGAAGATTATGCCTGGCTGCGGGCCTGGGCCTTTGAAAGAAAACGCTCTTTTTCCACACTGACACGCTCATGCGTGCCGCGTGCGATCACGCCCGCATTGTCCTTTGCTTCCAAAGTAAAGCGGTACATACGTCCGTCCACCTCGGTCAGGGTCGCTGTAGCGGTCACCTTGACTCCCGCCACTGTAGGGCACAGATGCTCAATCGAAATTTGGCTGCCTACGGTCGTCCAGCCATCCTGCAATTCTTTTTGCGCTAATTCTGCAGCTGCACCTTCCAACAGCGCAGCCACCATGGGCGTAGCAAAAACCTCCACACTGCCACTGCCAACCGCAGTCGCCAGCAACTCCGGTGTCACAACACATTCCTTTGTAAACGTCTTTTCCATTGTATTTGCCTCCTGTTCCTGGTATAATTCTGAATAGTTTGCCGTCTTATTATAGCAGACTTTCCCCCCAGAAGAAAGTTCTTCTGTTTTCCATTTTAAAAAGGAGCGAGCAAAATGGAACAAACACCCCTCGCAAAACAACGTATTCATTTGATGGACGAGCTGCGCGGCTTTGCCGTTTTCTGTATGGTTTTTTACCACGGGTTTTATACCCTTGCCTATCTGTACCATCTGGAGCTTGGCAAGATTCTGCTTTATTTCTTTATGCCCGCAGAACCCTGGTTCGCTGGTTTGTTCATTTTAATCGCCGGCATCTCCTCCAATCTCTCCCATTCCAATTTGGTTCGCGGCCTTAAGCTTGCGGGGGTTGCCTTGATGGTTACCCTTGCCACCTGGTTGGTGGTCCCTGAAGAGCGCATCCTGTTTGGAATTTTGCATTTTCTTTCCATATGTATGATTGCATTTGGGCTGATTCAGCCCCATCTTCGCCGGAAACAGCCCTTCACCTGGATTCCCACTGCCATCTGTGTCCTTCTTTATTTGTGTACAGCACAGATCGATCGGGGAATCCTTGGTATCGGCCCACTGAGCATCCCCCTTCCCGATCAATTGTATGCCACCGACTGGCTTGCACCTTTCGGTCTGCACAGTCCCAGCTTTTTTTCCTCGGACTATTTTCCCCTGCTTCCATGGATTTTCGTCTTTTTTGCCGGCACAAGTTTGGGGCGCCTAGCCGTGGAAGGGCGCTTTCCCGCCTTTGCTTACCGGTCCCGTGTGCCGTTTTTCTCCTGGCTTGGGCACCATGCACTGGTGATCTACGTAGTCCATCAACCGGTCATTTACGGCATTTCCTGGTTGGTCAGCGCAGTTGCTTCCAACTTTTGAAGACAACTTCTGGCCGTTCCATTCTGTGAATCTTTGGATTTGAGAGAGACTGCTCAATCGATGATTTGATTTTCCATCAGCAGGGACTTCTAGCTGCCCGATGCCTATTGGCTCGGGCAGCTATTTTTGTTCCGATTCTATGTCCTTCTTTCCTTTCGAAAACAGTTCCCGAATTCCCAGAACAAGCACAAAGGCCGCAAAACCTTTGCTCACCCACACTGGATGCAGAGTATTTGCCAACCATACACCTAAAAAAGCACCAGCTACTCCAAACGGCGCACACTTCAGAGCAAACTTATAGTCGATCAAATGGTGCTTTACATGGATAAAAATGGAGACAGCAGCAAGCGGCAGGAAAAAGATCAGGTTGATTCCACCCGCCTGCATCTGTTCCATGCCAAGGAACAGGGTCAGATAAAGCACAAGGATTCCTCCGCCACCCAAGCCGAGAGCGCTGACAAAACCGGCAATCAGGCTGGCAATCCCTGCGATTAACCACCCGCTCATCGCAGAAGCAGCCGCACGGCTGCATAAATCATGAAGGCGCCAAAGGCTTTACGCAGGAGTTTATCTGGGATCTTCTGCATCAATAGCGCCCCTAAAATCGCCCCCAGTAGTCCTCCCGGCAAATAAGGCCAAGCATCGGAAAACTGGATCGCTCCGTTGACCAAATATAAGATGGCACTGACGAGGGAGATCGGTAGGATGACCGCCAAAGAAGTAGCGTGTGCTTTCTTGAGTGGAATTCCCGATGCTTTTAGCAATGGTACAGCAGCAATCCCTCCGCCCGCGCCAAATAGGCCGTTTAGCATTCCACAGAGCGTACCAATCAGCGCGGGGGTAAACTTTTTTAAACTGCTCAACTTTTCCATCTTCATGCCTTTGCTCCCTCTTTTGCAGTTCTCTCCGGTTATCTTTTGAAAAAAGTCTCGTTTTATTCCGATTTCATGTTACTACAATTTGTATTAATAATTATTATTTATACAAATAGATAAGACAATCTTGTTCCTCAGCAAAGGTTATGCTATGATAAAAAGAAAAAAGGGGGATGTGCATGTTTCAACAGGATTGGATTTTACGGCAAATTGAAATGATTGGTATTGTCTTGGCGCGTCTCCTATTTGGAAAAGATAAGCCGGATTATGAAATTGTCGAAAAGGAAAAGCTTTCGGATTCCGACCAACTCTACATTGAATTGATTCGCATGCTGGATGAGGGTAAGATCAATGAAGCTGAAAACCGCCTTTATGAGGAGCTGGACTCCTCGCGTCTGCACATGTTAGAGCTGGCTCTGGCCTTTTATTCCCGCTTAAATCAGTTTGACGACGCTTATCTCGAAGCGCACAACTACTCGCGTCAAGAGATTGAAGAGGGTTTGCAGTCTGTGACGAAATTCTTTGGTATACAGTTTACATGGTAGTTAGCCAGATTTACCTGTCAGGTAAACAAGGCAGATTGTCTTGACAATGGGTACAGGCCTTACCTACATTCTATAGGCAATGGAACGATCCATTATGAACAATTGCATGCGTATCTGTAAAAGAGGGCAAAGAAATTTCTGTAAGGGAATGCTAAAGGAAGTCATGTAAATGGTCCTTCGAACGCCCCCCTTTCCGGAAGAGTTATGGAGCGCGATCCTTTTATCAAGTATATTTCTGCCAAAAAGAACCTTTAGGGGGAGTTTTTATGCAGTATATTTCTTTAGCAGGGCGTGTCTGTTCCCTATTTGTACCAGATCGCAAAATTCCAGCGGGCGGATTCCCGCTGGTGCTTTCCAACGATGGCGACATGCCCGCCGCGAATTTTGACGCTCTGTTTTCCCGAAAAACACCAATCGGATTTGTCTTTTTGGCAGTGCCTCCGTTGGATCGAAACCGCGAGTATACCCCCTGGAAAGCGCCTGCTCTTTCCCAAAGAACTCCATGTTTTACGGGAGAAGGAGAGGAATACTTGCGTTTTTTGACCGAGAAACTTCTACCTGAGGCACGCCAGGCCTTGCCCATCACCCAAGAAGCGGCCCACACAACACTGATGGGATATTCGCTTGGTGGTCTCCATGCTTTGTGGAGCGGGACACAGTGTGGTGCATTTGGTCAGATTGGCTGTCTTTCCGGTTCCCTGTGGTACGATGGAACGGTTGATTTCTTTTTGCCAAATGCTTTGCAACCGGTGGTCCATCGCGTCTATCTATCCTTAGGCGTTGCAGAAGAAAAAGCTCGCAATCCACGTATGGCTCGCGTAGGAAACTGTACCCGCGAGATCTACCGCTTCCTGCAATCTCAAGTCCCCTGCACATTGGAATGGAATCCGGGCGGACATTTTTGTGACATCCCGGGGCGTTTTGAGAAGGCCTTGGACTGGCTCTGCCGGTGATGTGAAGTGGATACTGCCGGGAAAAGCGAGCAAGTGATGTCCTGTTCCCACTGCATTCGGAGATCAACGATTATGTCACTCTGCGAATATGGCGCTTTACCCTATTTCCCACGATCCCGTATATATCTGTTGAATCGGTTTCTATATGCAGAATGATGCCGATTGCCCTTACAGTCAAACTTCCTCTTTCTTTTCCATATTCAGAGCTCGGCGGTTAATTACTCTACGGATATGTCTGCTTCCCTTATTTTCCACAGTCCTGTACATATCTGTTGAATCGGTTTCTATATGCAGAATTATGTCGATTGCCCTCGCAGTCAGACGTTCGCTTTCTTTTCCATATTCAGAACTCGGCGGTTAGATTACTCTATTGATATGTCTGTTTCACCTATTTTCAACAGCTCTGTACATATCTGTTGAATCGGCTTTTATATACAGGATTATGTCGACTGCCCTCGCAGTCAGACTCCCTTTTTCTTTTCCATATTCAGAACTCGACGGTTAATTACTCTACGGATATGTCTGTTTCCCCTATTTTCCACAGCCCTGTATATATCTGTTGAATTGGTTCCTTGTGTATAAATTGTTTTCATGTCTGTTGGGTATGAAGAAGCACAGGGACGGCAGTCGCGAGAGGTCTTCTTATTGAATATACCACTTGCTAATCACTTGCTAAAGCTATTTTTCTAAAACCCAAATGGTTAAAAAAATACTAGAGAATCAAAATCGAGTGAAGTACAGAAATCCAAAAAGTCAAGTAAAAAGCAGCCGGAAACTGGATGCGCGATTGACAAATCGTATGTCCAGGTATCGGCTGCTTTTATAGTGAAATCCAAGCATTGAAACAGAAACTTGTTTACGGCTGCTCTTTTTTATAAGCAGTCTAACATAAATGGCTTACAATTATTCGATTTTTCGTCAGATATGTATTCCCTTTATTCCAGTATTATTTTCCACTTACATTCTTTCGAGCCACTCAAAATTGTCCCATTCGGCTCCACTCGAAAGCGCTTATCGGGCCAAAGCGTTTCTAAAGCAAACAGGATGCTCTGCCTAGAGCACTCGCACAACAGGGGAGACCGAACATATCCCTCTGTGTAGAGAACGCATGAACATTGCTCAAACGAAAAGAAATATGCTTTTTGTTCCTCAATTGTCTCGCTCCTCAGACCGGGAAACTCATTCACAGCTGTAAAAAAGCGATGTACATCCCCATCGGCCGCCTGATAGAGCTCCTGATAAAAGGCAAGCGTGCCCTGCTGGACACAATTTTTTCCACATGCACGGAACAATTTCTCCCGTTCTATCTGCTCCAATGCAGCAATTCCCTTTTCAAATCCTTGAAACCAAAAGACCATATTTGAATCCATGTATTTCCTCCTAGTCCTCTTTTACCGGCCAACGCATATCTGCTTTTCTTCATCGTCTTCTATTACATCTTTGCGCCTGTGTCCATCCGTCCGTCGTGTCTTTCCATCGACAACGGCAAACAGCCGGTTTCCCTGATCCTGTCTTTTCTTTCTCTACTTGCTGTTTTTCTGCGCCTATACCCATTCGCCGTCGCGCCTTTCCATCGACAACGGCAAACAGCCCTTCGGTTTTCCTGATTCCGTTTTTTCTTTCTTCGCCTGCTGTTTTTCTGCGCCTATACCCATTCGCCGTCGTGCCTTTCCCTCGACAACGGCAAACAGCCCTTCGGTTTTCCTAATCCCGTCTTTTCTTTCTCCACTTACTGTTTTTCTGCGCCTATACCCATCCGCCCGTCGCGCCTTTCCCTCGACAACGGCAAACAACCCTTCGATTTTCCTGATCCCCGTCTTTTCTTTGCCCGCCTGCTGGTTTTCTGCGCCTATGTTCATCCGCTGTCGCGCCTTTCCCTCGACAACGGCAAACAGCCCTTCGGTTTTCCTGATCCCGTCTTTTCTTTCTCCACTTGCTGTTTTTCTGCGCCTATACCCATTCGCCGTCGCGCCTTTCCCTCGACAGCGGCAAACAGCTCTTCGGTTTCCCTGATTCCGTTTTTCTTTCTCCGCCTGCTGGTTTTCTGCGCCTATGTCCATCCGGTTGTCGCACCTTTTCCTGAACGGCGACAGATGGCCTCGTTTCCCTTTTCCCTTGCATCGCCTACTGCTTCTCTATAGCTATGCCCCACCCGGTATTTACATTTCCTCCTGGCGCTGTTGATTCTTACCGATTCTCTATACGACAAGCACCGGTCTAGGAGGTACATTCTATTGAACAATTCCCAAGCTCATATCCCGGAACAGACCAGGCTGTTCTCTCAACGAATCATACGTGCCCTGTTGAACGATCTTTCCGTGGTCCATCACAACAATTTGATCGCAATTTTTTAGTGTTGTAAGCCTGTGTGCGATGGATAGAATGGTGGTCCCGTAGACCTCCTTCATCCGCTCAAATTCCACTTGAATCTGCTTTTCCGATGTATTGTCCAGCGCAGATGTCGCTTCATCCAGAATGAGGATTCGTGGCGTCCTCAAAAAGGCGCGTGCTAACGCAATCCTCTGGCGCTGTCCGCCTGAAAGATTGTGTCCGGCCTCTGCCACCAGAAACGCATATTGCCCAGGCATCTGCATAATATCCGCATCAATCGAAGCACGGCGAGCGGCCTCTCGTACCTCTTCCAGAGTAACTTCCCGCTTTATCCCATAACAGATATTGTGAAATATGGTATCTGCGAAGAGGAATGGAACCTGCGGTACCAATACCACAGCTTCCGCCAAATCTGCACGGGTAAGCGCCGCCAGGTCATATCCACCGATGGTAATCGTCCCCTCTGTTTCCTCCAATTTATCGATCGCTTTTGTAACAGTGGACTTTCCACATCCACTCGGTCCAGCAATCCCAATAAATTTGCCCGCACCGACCTGTAAATTCAGATCTTCCAGGATCGGTTTATCCGGTTCCTCCGCGTAATGGAAACGCAGATGCTGCATTTGAATATCGTTCGAATCCCATTTCTCCACACGCTTTTCTCCCTGTACTGCATAGGAGAAATCCTTAGGAATCCCCAAAATCTGGAAGTAATCGCTTGCCAAAACCGTACATTCCGAGACCTCGTCGAGGATGCGGTGTAGTTCACGCAGTGGTCCGGTCAACTGTGTAAAACAAAGATAAGCAGTCAGTACGGTACCAACACTGATCGCCCCCTGAAAAGCGAGCAAGACGGAAATCCCAATCACCGCTACGTTAAACGCCGCCTCATTGATAAACTTCAGGCAGTCATAAAAAGCCATTGCCCGGTGGTGTTTCATCTCTTTGGTTCGCAAGGCCTCCGACCGCCGGTCGATCCGCGCGCACTCGATCTCCGCGCTGTCCATGGATCGAATGGTTTCCATCCCGCCTAGAAGTTCCACCATTGTCCCATCCAGATCTGCTTTGGTTTGTAGAAGTTCCACGCGGATTCCTTTCTGTGTGGAAATCTGACGCATCACAATGAGTGTGCCGACTGGTACGACCAGAACCATCAGCAATGCCACCTGCCACGGCAGTTGGGAGAAGATCACAAACACCGCTGCAATGCCAGTCGCAACTGCCGGTGCAAAATCCATAAAGATTAGCTTGACGAGTTTTGTCGTTCCCTCGATGCTGCGATTCAATCTCCCATGGATATTTCCGGTCATGTTTTGCCGGAAGTAACGCATAGGGGCAAGCATCAGGGAGGCTGCCGCCCGATTGCGAGCTTCTTTCTCCGCCTGCGTCGAGGCATCCTCCACCAGTAACCTGCGGATCACCTTGATGACCTCATTGACCACGCTGGTGATCAGGATCACCAGAAGGACTGGTACGGTAGTTTGAAAGGAAATATTTGCCCGGTCTACAAGCACACGATCGGTCAAATAGCCAACCGCCAAGGGCAAAATCTGGCTCAATCCTGCTGAAACCGCGAGAATCAGCAAGACAATCCAAAAAGAACGCTTTTGCCGTTTTTGCAATAAGCCAAAAATCTGTTTGGTCAAGGAGAAAAGGGGCATTTTCCTTCTCATGGCGCATCGCTTCCTTATCGTTGGTCTTTTCTTTCATTCAGTTTATCGCATCTATTGCTCCTTGTCCACTCAAAAGTTTTTTTCTGTTCGTTTCTGGGCACACAAATTGAAGCGCTGAATTCTTTTGATAGAATCCAGCGCTTCAATTTCAAGAAAAATTATGAAGAATTTTCAGATACGTTTTTATAGAAGTCGTTTTATGCATTGCTTTTTTGCATACTTACCGGCATATCCGGCGCCGGTACATCCTGGCTGGAAGTCCGAAGCGCACGCGAAGCATTCAGAATTGCAAGGACGGATACGCCGACATCCGCAAAAACTGCCTCCCACATATTGGCCAAGCCAAAGGCGCCCAAAGCCAGGAATAACAATTTAATGCCCAAAGCAAATACAATGTTCTGCCGTACAATCCGCAGTGTTTTCCGCGAGATACGCACCGCTGCCGCCAACTTGGACGGCTTGTCGTCCATCAATACAATATCTGCTGCCTCAATCGCGGCATCCGAGCCAAGGCCGCCCATCGCAATTCCGATGTCTGCTCGAGATAATACCGGTGCATCGTTGATTCCATCGCCGACAAAAGCCAGCTTTCCTTTCTCGCTCGTTCCATCGAGCAGGCGTTCCACCTGGTGGACCTTATCTCCCGGGAGAAGTTCCGCATGCACTTCGTCGATTCCGATCTCTCGCGCGACCGCTTCACCTACAGCTTTTCGATCGCCTGTGAGCATGACGGTCTTTTTAACACCTTCCCGCTTCAAGGCTGCAACCGCAGAAGCTGCGTCGGGCTTGACTTCATCCGAAATCACAATGTGGCCAGCATAAGTGCCGTCGACCGCTACATGTACAACCGTACCCGTGCGGTGGCAATTGTGCCATTTTGCTCCGATTTGATCCATCCATTTGCTATTTCCTGCGTATACCTCACGCCCATCCACCTTTGCACGCACACCATGTCCGGAGATTTCTTCCACTTCCGACACACGGGATGTGTCCACTGGCTGGCGGTACGCCTCACGCAGAGAGCGCGAAATGGGATGTTCCGAATAACTTTCCGCCAATGCTGCCAGCTCCAAAAGATTTTCTTCGTTGATCTGATCCGGATGCACAGCCGTGACCTTGAAGGTTCCCTTGGTCAGGGTTCCAGTCTTATCAAAGACCACAACCTCTGTTTTTGCCAATGCCTCCAGATAATTGCTGCCCTTTACCAAAATTCCCTGCTTTGATGCACCGCCGATTCCTCCGAAAAAGCTCAATGGCACAGAAATCACCAAAGCACACGGGCACGAAATCACCAGGAAGATCAATGCGCGTTGCAGCCAATCGCTCCAATCGCCGCCGAAAAAGAGAGGAGGTAAAACCGCCAACAGGACGGCGCCAATGACGACAACAGGGGTATAGTACCGTGCAAAACGCGTAATAAAGCTCTCTGCACGCGCCTTCTTGCTGCTCGAGTTTTCTACAAGGTCGAGAATTTTTGCCACGGTAGATTCCCCAAATACCTTTGTAACACGTACTTTCAACAGGCCGCTTTGGTTGATACAGCCGCTGACAACATCATCCCCAGGAACTACATCCCGCGGCAGGGATTCCCCGGTGAGCGCAGCTGTGTCCACAGCAGAACTCCCCTCCAAAACCACACCATCTAGCGGGATCTTTTCACCGGCTTTTATCACGATGGTATCGCCCACCGCCACATCCTCCGGGTCAACCTGTACCAACTTTCCATCCTGTTCTATATTGGCATAATCCGGACGGATGTCCATCAAAGCAGTGATCGACTGGCGGGAACGGCCCACTGCATAACTTTGAAACAGCTCGCCCACCTGATAGAACAGCATGACCGCGACACCCTCCGGGTATTCCCCGACGACAAAAGCACCCACTGTGGCAATGGCCATCAAAAAATTCTCGTCGAAGATCTGACCATGCGCAATATTCCGTATCGCTTTCCACAGAACATCCCAGCCGATGATGGCGTATGGAATCAAGAAGAGAATCAATTTAAAAATTCCATCCACCGGGGCCAATGCCGCGACCACCAGAAGAACCGCGCTAATCAGAATACGAACTAGGGTCTTTTTTTGTTTCTTACTCATAGAAATCCCTCCTGTTCAAAAGATGAAGTGATTTCGCCGATTCAAAAAGTCTTGGCTTACAGATGGATCACACAATCTGGTTCTACGCGCTTACAGACTTTGACGACCTCCTGCATAATCGCATCAAAGCGGCTGTCTTCGGCATCCACCATCATTTTTTGGGTCAAAAAGCTAACGTTTGCATCGTTAACCCCGTCAATCTTCTTGATGGCATCCTCCATCTTGCGGGCGCAATTGGCACAGTCCAGATCGGTAAGGTTAAAACGTTTTTTCATGAGAAAATCCCCCTTAAATTTTGTTATTCTGCTACGTGCTCCATGCCCTGATCGATGATCGTCCGGACATGGCCGTCTGCCAGGGAGTAAAATACGGTCTTTCCTTCCCGGCGGTATTTCACCAGTTTGCTTTGCTTCAAAGCGCGCAGCTGGTGGGAAATTGCGGACTGCGTCATATTCAGCAGCTGGGCAATGTCGCAGACACACATCTCCGATTCAAACAACACATACAGGATTTTAATGCGGGTGGAATCGCCAAAAATCTTAAACAGTTCGGCTAAGTCATACAGGATCTCCTCGTCCGGCATATCCTGGGTAACCTTTTCCACAATGTCTTCATGTGCGTGGATAAATTCACAGCGCTCGACTCCATTTTGGTCTGTCATATTTTCACATTCTTTCATATGAGCTATTGTTCATATATTATTATATGCAAGATATTGAGAAAGTCAACCCCCATTTTGCGGATTCTTTCCAACCATTTTATTTTCATCTTTATTTTCATCAAAGAAAGTACATACAAAAAAGCGATTCCCACCTAATTTTCAGGCAGAGAACCGCTTATTAATTTATACAATTTGTATTTTTAATATTATATTATTCTATTTGTAATACATCTATACAAAACGGCCGCAGCAAGACCCTTTCCATTGCGCTGGACGCAACACTATTATACGATCTTGCACGCAGTGGAGGCTCTACAGAGAATCTGGATATTTCCTTGATTCATTCTCCGGCAGAATCCCTACCAAACGGAGCAAATGCTGTGCATTGGTCGTCTGGCAGCGTCCCGGACGAATGCGATAATCAAATAAGATCTCCCGTCCGGAATAGTGCTCTGTAAAATGATAATTGACCGTAGGCGTACACGGGTCCTTTTCCAGATCACACAGTTCAAAATCATGGGTGGTCACCAGCGTCAGCACATTGGACCGCGCCAATCTTCGAATGGTTTCCCGCGCACCGGTAATTCGGTCGCGGGAATTGGTCCCCCGATAGATCTCGTCGATCAATGCGATCATAGGCGCGCCCGTTTGGCTTTGGTCGATCATCTTCTTTACGCGCAACAGTTCCGCGTAAAAACTGGAAATTCCCTGGCTGACACTATCTTCCACTCGAATAGAAGTACACACCGCCATCGGCGAGGCGCGGAAATACTCCGCCGCCACCACTCCCCCAGCGTATGCCAAAACCAGATTGGTGCCGATACTGCGCAAAAAGGTCGTTTTGCCGGACATATTGGAGCCGGTGATCACACAAACCCTCTGCCGCAGGGAAAACGCATTGCCGACCGCCCTTTCCTCCTGCAACAGAGGATGCCGGAGATCCTTTGCCTCTAAAAACGACTGCGAGGAAGCTTGTATTTCTGGGTATGAATGGACACGCTTTACTTGGGAAAGAACACCCAAGCTGATGAGTACCTCCACCTTTCCCAGCGCGTCCAGCCATTCCTGGACAACCGAACCATAAGCTGATTTCCAGGCAGACAAACGCCTGGCACACCGGAAATCGTAAAGAAACAGGGCATTGTATAAAATCAACGCCAACCCATTGTGCCGCGCGGCAATCGAATCCGAAATCTGCTCCAGCTCCTTGAAAGCCTTCTGTGCTCCCCCTTGCTGGCGAAGGCAATTCTGTAGATCCTGCAACATCTCGCTGTGAAAGGATTCGTGTTCCAAGCAAGCAGCTAATTTGCGATAAGGCGACACCATCTTATGAACCCGGTAAACAGGCGCAAACTGCTGGTTATGTCCCTTGAGGCACAGAAGAGCAGCCCCCAGCTGTAACAAAGACAGGCAGCTGAAGCCGATCTGTCCTACCTGCGGCGCGATACCGGATAGAGCTCCAAAAAGGCACAACAGCGTCAGTGCCGGAAGAATCCAAAGCAGCATTTGGAACATCGCAGGCGGTTGGCGTCCATCTTTCTGAAGAAAACGCCGCCACACATCGCTGGAGGTTCCCTCTTTCGCATCCCGTTCCGGTAAAGCAAATGCTTGAAACTCCGTGCAAAACCGCTGCTTCTGCGCCAGTTCCTGTACCGCGTCCCGCCGGCGTTTCCACTTCGGCAAACCGGCATATCCATCCCACAGCCATGCAGCCAACTGGTCCCGGCCATACGGCGTACTGGCTGCACAAATATACTGGTAAAGGGAGGCTTGGCCAAACAGATCGAGGTCTTTTCCCTGCGGGAACTCCTCTGACAAATAGGCGGCGCCATCCACCGGAAAGCCCTTCCAACCATCGCCGCAGCGGTCCATATAAGCCTTTGCAACATCGCGCAGGGCAGTGTTGTTCTTTTGCCGCTCGACAATTTGGCTGTGCCGCACCACCAAAAGCAGAAATCCTACAAACGCCAATGCGCCAATCCCGTAATAAAGCGGCTGGTTTTGCACATACCCAGCGATACATGCCCCAATCGCGCAGAGCATAACAATGCCTCGCAGAAAGGAACACCGATTATAGGCTTTTCGATCCTGTTCCAACTCGTTCACACAGTTCTGATAAAGTTCCTGATAAAATTCCAATGCTTTGTTCTCCCTGTCAGACCGTTTTATTTGGGTTGCTCAAGCTCTTCCTCCCCTACTTTTTGCTCAATGCGATAGCGCGGCCGCGCCTTTACTTCGCTGTAGATCTTGCCGACGTAACCGCCCACTACGCCAATACAGAGGAGCTGGATGCCGCCCAACAGCCAAATAGACGAAATCGTCGCAGTCCAGCCTGCCACTGCGTTTCCCGTAAAATAGGAAATCAAAGCGTAGATCAGACCACCGACGCTCAATACACTGAGTAGGATTCCCAAATTGGAAATGATTTTGAGGGGTTTCACACTAAATGAGGTGATGCCATCCAAAGCAAAAGAGATCATTTTTTTCAAAGGATACTTGGATTCCCCCGCAAAGCGTTCATGGCGGTCATAGAAAACATAGTCGCTGCGGTATCCGATCAGAGGAACGATTCCGCGCAGGAACAGGTTTACCTCGCGGTATTCGGAGAGCGCGTCCAATGCGCGCTGGCTCATCAGCCGGTAGTCTGCATGGTTATAGACGGTTTCCACTCCGAGCAGGCGCATCACTCTGTAAAATCCCTGCGCCGTTGTACGTTTAAAGAAGCTGTCAGTCTCCCGCTTCTTCCGCACCCCGTAAACCACATCACAGCCCTCTCGGAACTTCTGTACAAACTCGTCGAGCACTTCGATATCGTCCTGTAAATCTGCATCCAGACTAATCGCACAGTCCGCGCGCGCTTTCGCCTCCATCAATCCCGCCAACAGCGCATTTTGATGGCCACGGTTGTGCGCCAATTTCAATCCGCAAACCAACGGGTTCTGATCGCTGAACGCGGAGATCAACGTCCAGGTACGGTCCTTACTGCCGTCGTCTACAAACAACATACGGCTTTTCTCCCCCGCCAGACCGGCCTGCTGCATTTTTTGCAGTTTCTCTGTCAGACGCTTGACCGTCTCCGGAAGCACTTCCTCCTCATTGTAACAAGGAATCACCAGATAGACCGTGGGAATATACGTTTCCTTCATTGGTTATTTCTCCTCTTTTCGTCCGGATGCACCGGCTAACGAAAATGTCATGCCGAGCACCGCGATGATTACTCCAATGGCAGGTGAACCAGGCAAGGCAAGAATCAACACGATCCCAAATAGTATTGCAGAAATCCCTAAGAGCTGTAGGCGAATATGATTCACTCCGTTCCCTCCCCTTTCTTCATCGCGAATTCCTTGACCCGAAAGGCACGGCGTTTTGGCGGATGGGCACGGTCGAACCGCCGGGTGACCAACCAATAGATTCCCAACAGCAAGAACGCTCCCGCCGTCACACAGGCGCCCAATTTCAGGCCGGGCGTCTCATAGTCAAACCGGATGGTGCTCTCCCCTTCCGGCACTCGTACCGCCATAAAGCCGACATTTACCTGTTCGATCTGCGCCGGTTCGCCGTTGACAGTGGCGGTCCAACCGCCCTCGTAGGGAACGCTGAAAAATACCAAACGGTCTTTGTCGGTCGATATTGTGGCAGTAAACCCGCTGTTGTCCCGCTCAAACGTGGAGCACGCCATGCTGCGGCGCGCCAGACAATCGGCGAAATACCCTTCCTGCGTGTAGGCAACAGAATCGATCTCTTCAAAGTGGTTCAGGATGTCTCCATAGCGCAGGACTTGTTCATCATCCAGCACCATTGTCTTTAAAAGCAGTAAATTCCGGTTGTCCTCGCTCACGCGGTCATATTCTTCACGGGTGATATAGCTGTCATAGCAGAAACCCATGGGGATAAAATACTGGTTTTCCCAAATGTCGAACCCATTTCGCGTATCGACATATTTCCACCCGGGCATCTCTGTTTTTCCGTCCTGCTCAAAGGTCTCCCCACTGGTGATGGGGTCCAACAGCCAACGACAAGAAGTCAACCCGCGCAGGCCGTAATACTTCACATCCGGCCGGGACCCCACATCGCGTTGTACACCGATGGTGGGATAAAACTCCATGATCGAACCCGGTACAATGCTGTGAAAGGCTTGGATCGTGGGCATTTGGAAAAACATCGCCTGATTGTCCATACCGTCATATACGTCGATGCGGCAATTGCTCGTATCCAATTGCAGGTCTTTTCCACCATTGAGTGAATAGGGAATCATATGATCGTGGTTATCGCTGCTCTGCGTTTTTCCCAGCGTGATAAAATACAGCGAATATACCACTGCAATCACCGCCACGCCACACATACAGGAGCGCGCAAAACGTTTGGTCCTCTCCACACCGAACCGCCGGGGAAAGAAGACTCTGCCTCGCCGGTTCAAAAGCTCTTGACGGAGTTGGCGCATCGGGTGGTCCCGCATAAGAACGGCGAGCAATAGCAGGCTGAGCACCGCAATCGCCACATAGGCCCAGAACCGGGACGGGTATGCTTCCAGCCCGACGGACATGGTTTCTTCATCCCCGGAGGTTGTCGTCTTCACCATCAGCCCGATGGGAAGCGCAATGCCCAAGGTAAACCCAAGGGTCCATTTGATTGCACGCTTCCAGTCCGCGCGCGGGTTTTCCAGCGCAGTCACCGTCGCCAACGACATCATCAAGGTGAGCATATAGAACCACCGTGCGTAATAACTGGAATTAAACAGCTGGAAAGATGAATTCAAAATGGGGACAAACGCCATTAGGAACAGTATGGGCAGCAGAGTTTTGATCCAACTCTTACGCCGCGCCTGCAGCGTGGCAAATACACCCGTCATGCTGAACAGGGGCAACCAAGCGCCCAGAGACGCCCATTTTGACTCGGAATCCGGGGTAAAATTGGGGCGTGCCGGAATATCCGGGGGAAAGAAAAAGCACTCCAAGATGTGTACATACCGTTGATTCCAGCCGTAGAGCAGGGCGCCCCATCCATTCGGGGGATTATCCACACGTGGATTCTGTACTACACAAAGTACGGTAGGAATCAGCAGCACACAGGAACACAGCAGCCCCAGCACAGCCTCACAGGCCAACAGGGCAAAATCCCGCAGTCCAATTCGCCAATCCTTCACGATAAGCCGCAGGAAAAAGTAGATCACACAGAATACAACCTGTCCCACGAAGAAATAATAGTTCATAAAACAGCTGGCAAAAACCAACAGAGCAAACACACCGCGGCGCTTGGTGGCCATGTACTCATCCAAGGCCCAAAGCAACAACGGGAATACAACAATCGCCTCGTGGAAATGGTTAAAGAAGATATTATACACCGAAAAACCGGAGAATGCATAGAGCATCCCGCCCAGGACCGCATAGTCCGGTGTGCGGACATAACGCTTTAAGTAAATAAAACCTGTCAGAGACGCGCAACCAAATTTCAAAACCAGCAAAGGCCCCATCAAATGTGGTACCGCTGCACTCGGGAAGGGAATCGTCAGCCAAAAAAACGGACTCCCCAACAAATAAAAGGTATAGGACCCGATAAAATTTGCTCCCAGGTCGGTGGTCCAGCTCCAACCCAGATTGCCGCTTCGGATTGCATCATGGCACATTTGATAAAACGGAACCTGTTGCACATTAAAATCGCCATAGAACAAAAAATATCCGTCATCCCAGAGAATAAAAGGGAGAAAAAACAGGAGGGAAATGCCTATTCCATAGAGGAAAGCCCTCCAATAGTAGCTGGAAGCCCTTTCAGGAAAACGCAACTGCGTCACAGAATCACCTGACTTTCGTTGTCTTTCTTATTCTTTCGCCGTAGATCGTGGCATTTTCTTCCATAAGATGGTATTATTATAATGCGTATGAGGCAAAGCCACAAGCCTGAAAACGGACTCGTGGTTCAAAAGCGCGGACGGCATCCGACTTTTCTCTAGGAGCGATGCTTTGTACCGCGCATTTTGATGGATGCACAAAGAAGAGCTGGATACAGTCATTAAGAACCATTATAGCATATGCAATTGGAGAACAAACAAAAAAATGGACGTCCCAGCCCCCAAAAAAAGAATTCTGGAATATGGTTAGATCCGGGCTTCTCTATATGGAAAAACAGCCAAACCGCTGGTTTTTTTTCGCTTTTCCCAGCTTCTGACAGGCTTTTTTAGCGTTTTGAAAGATCTTGCAAACTTCAACGGTATTGGAGGTGTAGGATGGATGCCATCCGAATTTTTTGCCATGCTTTCCCGCATGAAATATATCGATCGTTGGGGGTTGATGCGAAATACCCGACAAGAGAATCTGAGCGAACACAGTTTTGAGACCGCTGTATTGGCACACGCACTGGCTACACTGCGCAATGTCCGATTTGGAGGGCATGTCAACCCCGAGCGCGCTGCTGTGTTAGCCCTTTTTCACGATGCCCCCGAAACATTAACCGGCGATTTGCCCACGCCGGTAAAATACTATAGCGCCGACATTCGTGGCGCTTATCGCGCCGTGGAATCTGCCGCAGAGCAAACGTTGCTTTCCCTTCTTCCCAGCGACTTGCAGGATATTTATGCGCCCTTGTTGCGTGGAGACAGTGAGACAGATGCGGAACTCCATCGATTGGTCAAAGCAGCGGACAAGCTCTCCGCCCTCATCAAGTGCCTGGAGGAACGCCGTATGGGTAACGCTGAATTTCTTAAAGCAGAAGACAGCCTTTGGGAATCCATTCGTGATATGCAGATTCCAGAGGCCGACTGTTTTTTGGAAGAATTTCTTCCCGCTTATCTGCTCACCTTGGACGAAACCCGCCCCGACGAATCATCTCACAAGAGCCGGCGCGATTCCCTCTTATAAAGCTAGCTCTGCATGGGCGTTCTTCTGTGGAATACTCTCTGCGGTTTATCACGAAGAGAATGACAGATTTTCCAGCAAGACCGGTTTTTAACAAGCACTAAAATTATATTATAGAATTATATTTCGTGACGAAACCAGTATAATATACGAGTTAATGCGCACTTTTCCAAAAAAATTGTTGCACGGCCAGCAGGCTGCTGCGTTTAAGGACTGATATTGTGAATCAAGATAATAAGAAAAAGAAGCGGATTCGTCTGATCCGCAATATAGTTGTTTTGTTTCTGAGCTTGGTTTTTGTGATCTTTGGCAGCGGCCTGGTGTATGCGGATATGCTTTTGAGCCAGATCCATTATAACGGTTTGAGTTCTCTTGCCCCGCCGAGCGGATCGATTTCTCTGCCCAGTGGCGGGGAGGGGACTTCTTCCACGGATGAGATCACCGGAGATCCCAACCTGTTGGGTGGTTTGTACCACGATGACGCCATCACCAATATCCTTTTGCTCGGCGTAGACGACTACCAAGACAATGACATTGGCCGCAGTGACAGTATGATGATGGTTTCGGTCGATACCCGGCATAAAAAGTTGAAGTTGACCAGCTTCATGCGCGATCTCTATGTTGCCATTCCCTATCATGGAAGCAACAAGCTGAATGCGGCTTATCCATTGGGGTACCAACAGGGCGGCGCCGGTGCAGGCGGACAATTGGCCGTTTCGACCATCGAGGCCAACTTTGGTGTGGACATCGACCGCTTTGTCCTGATCGACAATTCCGCGTTTGACCAAATCATCGATAATCTGGGCGGGGTGGAGATCACATTGACCGCAGCCGAGGCACGGCTAATCAACCAGAATTCCGGCGACCCCAGCCGCAACCTGACAGAAGGCACCTTTAATCTTTCTGGCAAGCAGGCGCACTATTACTCCCGTATCCGTGCGATCGGCGATGACTTTGAGCGTACACAGCGCCAACGCAATGTGTTGACCAGCCTAGTGAATAAGTTTAAGACATCCAATATTGGTACGATCAATAAAGCGCTGTACGACTGTCTTGGTTTGGTTCAAACCAACATGACAAAGGACGAAGTGTTTTATCTTGCAGCAAATGCCCTGACCTATATGAATTATCCTATGGAAGAGCATCGTGTTCCGGAAGACGACGAATACTATGCAACCCGTGTCGATGTAGGATCTGTGTTGGTTCCCTATCGTGAGATGTGTTCGGAAAGTCTCATCGATTTTATCTTTGAGGACGACCGGCCTGAGATGACCACGGATTAAAATTGCAAAGAGGGTGTCCCAAAAGTCATGAAATGACGGAAGGATACCCTCGATTTTTTTAACTCAGATATTTTTCCAGACAGAAAGAGGATGCCCCTTTCCTATGGATCGAAAAATCCATAGTTTTGGGTCACCCTCCTCCAACCAAATGCGCTTTCCCTTCCTGCTCTCGTTCGGGGCCTTTGCCTTTTCGCCCATGGTTCGTCCACAAAAAGTCCGTACAATGAGGGAGTCCCATGCAAGAACAATCCAACCGGCCATATTCATAGGCGCATACCAATTCCGCAAAAGTTGCCCGGCGCTGCCATCTTTCAGGGAGAACTCGGTTGTTTCGGGGTTTAGCCATTCTACTAGAAGCCCTATCCTGGTATGAAACCATTCCTTCACTGTTTTAAAGACTTTGGGGAAGTGCGAGACGCTTGCAGATATCCTTATTCTTTGGTATACAGATCACGTTACAGAGGGGCCTCCCCCATCCCGTTGGAAATCGCCACGACCGCCAGTGGATCTGTTTTGGGCCTTACTTTCGAAGCATTCCCCACCATCTGCTCCGCTTGCTAAAGCATACAATAGAATTCCTTCTATCTCCAAAACAAACACATGGTTTTCCACCCCATAGCGGCCTGAACCGGTTTTTTTACGAGTATTTTTCTAATTTAATTTTATATATCTTTTCACAAAAACTTATAAAACAATATTTTTTAAGAATATTTTACATAAGGATGTCATTTTATGTTTCAAATACGCACTGGAACCTCTGTAGAGGTCAATATTCACGGTCTAACGACCATGGACGCCAAGCAGCAATTGGAACAGCTTTTAAACCGACTCCCTCCCGATGTAACGGAAGTCGTAGTGATTCACGGGTATCACAGCGGGCAAACGCTGAGCAATATGGTGCGCAAACGTTTAAAGCATCCGCGTATCCGGGCAAAGATTCTTTGTCTAAACCCCGGAGAAACAAGACTGATGCTCCATACTTCCTTACAACGCCACAAGAAATAGCGTTTTTTCTTACAGCAAAGGCATGCTTTCATCCTTTGTGGGTTCTGCCGGACCCCGGGAAAGGCGGCTAAAGGAATAACGCAATACCCGTCCCAAACGTTCCCTCCCCTTTTTGATATGTACGGAAACTGTCCCCGGCGTAAGCCCCAATGTTTCTGCAATTTCATTCACGCGCATCTGTTCAAAATATCGCAAACGGATGCATTCCTTTTGACGTGCAGTCAATTCCCCTTCCATAGCGGCTTGTAAACTTCGCAGCATTCTTCGATATTCCAAATCAACCGGTTCTTTCCCATGCACGGGTATGGACAGTCGATCTCCAAAAAGGTCCAAGCTTAAATCCGATTTTCTTCTCATCGCAACCTCCCGCATCTCATCAGATGGTTCCCAACATGTAGACAGTCCAGATACATGCTATACAACAGCTGTGCGCGTTCTTCCAGCTTGTCCGCCTCACTCCCCTCTGCAAAGGAGGCGGCTTGACATCGCAGTAGGCGCACCCGTGCGCGAAGGCGATCCGCCTCCAATAAGTATTCCTCCCCCCATGCAAGGTAATCCATTTTCACATTTCTCCTTTAAGGATATTAGAATCTTAATAAGATTCTTTTCGATTTTATGCTACCATCACATGTGAAAAAAGTCAACCTTTTTAGAACAAATGTTTTTATAAAATATTTTTTAAAACTCTTGACAAACCAAAAAACATCGTATATACTGTAAATAGTTATACAGGACAGGACAATCGTAAGTTCGCGTGATATATTTGAATTAGCGCCATGCATACCCAATGCATACTGTCGGATGACAGTAAGGTCCGTATATTCCAGCCATTGAAGAGCAATCTTCAATGGCTTTTTTATTTTTCCTCGGCCTAAACGAGATTGACGCCCTCTCTTTCACGTGTCCCGGTCAAACAACAAACGTACAACGCTTTGTTCCTCGTAGAACACAGTCGGTATTTTTATAGAAAAATTTAGGGAATTTTCTTTTTCACCATCCGCATGGCTATAAGAAAAATAATTACAAGAATGACAAGACCTATTCCCTGCACCACCACACGAAAATACCACGGGGCGGACTGCATCTCGTACAAAGCAGGATGTGTCCTGTAGTCATAATACTGAAAAACGCTGCTGCCTATAAAACCTCCAACCGTGCCCCATAATCCGATTTGTAGTATATGATAGAATTTTTTCATCCTTTACACTCCAAAATGTTCGTCTGTTGTTATAAATAATAATATTGGTTCGTCGCGTTGCCTCAAATATAGGCCAGTACATGTAATAATCGTCTTTTTAATCTGTCTTACTTGCCTAATAGGCAAATTCAGCTAACGATCATGATACCATGTATGCCAAACCATTGCAACGTATGAACGCAACTGCCAGAATGACAGGCCAGGAAACACCGTGAATGGAGGACCTCTGATTTTATTGAACGATCGCGTGCTCTTTTCTTGACAAGTTTCGCTCCAATATGCTAGCATAATTGTGTTTGAAATCATTTTCAAAAGGGACATGCACCAGCGTGTCCCCATTTTTGTGTAATGAATAAGGATGGAATGCCATGAGAACCCAAACAAATGTAAAAAAGATGGCCATTCTCGCCATGATGGTTGCACTGGGGGTAATTTTGTCCCCCATTCTGCGCGTTCCCGGCATGGCGCCTATGCAACATTTTATCAATGTTCTCGTCGCCGTCCTCCTGGGACCATGGTATGCCCTCGCCTGTGCCATTCTTATATCCATTTTGCGGATGTGGTTGATGGGCGTCAATTTGCTTGCTGTCACGGGTTCGGTCTTTGGCGCCGTCCTTTCCGGCCTTCTTTACCGGGCAACGGGCAAACAAATCGCTGCTGTGATCGGGGAAATCATTGGTACCGGGATCATCGGCGCCATGGCCTCCTATCCAGTGATGGCATTCTTTTACCATATGGAAGGTGTGGTGCTGTTTACTTATGTGCCATCATTTGTCGCTGGCACAGTGATCGGGGGCTTCACCGCCTATTTTTTTCTAAAGGCACTTGCAAAAAACGGGCTGTTGGCCCGGTTACAAAGGATGGCAAACGAATGAAAACCGTTGAAATCGCAGCACTGTTGGAGCGTATCGCTGCAACAGCGCCGTTAATCCATTGTATAACCAACCATATCTCAATCAACGACTGTGCCAACGCTATTTTAGCGCTTGGCGCCCGGCCAATTATGGCGGAACACCCAGAAGAGGTTGCGGATATTTCTTCTCACGCAGGAGCTTTGGTATTTAATTTGGGGAATATCAGTGATTCCCGTATGGAGGCGATGCGTTGTTCTGCATATGTCGCCGGAAAGGCCGGTATTCCCCTTGTGTTGGACCCCGCAGGGGTAGGATGCAGCAGGCTTCGGCGATCTTTCGTGCAAGAACTGACAAGGATTGCGCCCTTTTCTGTCATCCGCGCCAACTGTTCAGAGCTTCGAGCGCTGTGCAAGGGGGATTCCACAACCGATGGAGTGGACGCCGCGGCTAATGATCGGATCACCCGGAAGACGGCGCAACAGCAAGCCCATTGGGCCCTGGAAACAGCAAAACGGTTTCATTGCGTTGTATCCGCTTCTGGGGAAGTGGATATTGTTTCCGACGGACAATCCTGTTGGTTTCTTTTCAACGGCTCTCCCATGTTGGGCCGAATCACAGGTACGGGCTGTATGTCGAGCGCGATAACCGGCGCTTGCTGTGCAGTTGGGCCTCCACTGGAAGCAGCCATCTTAGCTACAAGCCTCATGGGAATCTGTGGAGAACAGGCAGCAATCGAGACGAAGGCGCTTGGCAAAGGAAACGGAACGTTTCATCATGCCCTGTTGGATGCCCTCTCGACCCTGACACCCGAAATATGGGTACGGAATCTACATATAGAAGGAGCTTCCTTATGAATCGATCGAATTGTTTGTTATATCTTGTGACCAATAGCGACCATTTTACAAGGGAGCGATTCCTCTCGGTGATTGAAGAAGCCCTACAAAATGGTGTGACCATGTTGCAGCTTCGTGAAAAAGAACAAAGCGGCCGGGATTTTTATGAAGAAGCTCTTGCTGTGAAAAAACTAGCTGAGCACTACAAAGTTCCACTCATCATCGACGATCGCATCGATGTCGCCCTCGCTGTAGACGCGGACGGTGTGCATGTGGGGCAAAGCGATCTTCCTGTCTTTGTGGCTAGAAATCTCTTGGGACCAAATAAAATCGTTGGTGCAACAGCAAAAACGGTTGAACAGGCTTTGGAAGCACAGCGCCAAGGAGCCGATTATCTGGGGACGGGCGCCATCTTTCCTACCCAGACAAAAACCGCTGCGATCCGCACCAGTGTAGATACTTTGTGCGAGGTCTGCCGGGCTGTGCAGATTCCAGTTGTCGCGATTGGGGGGCTCAAACAGGACAATCTCTCTATATTAGAAGGTGCTCCTATCCGCGGGATTGCTGTTGTATCGGCCATTATGGCAAGCCCTCACCCCGGAAAATCCGCCCGCGAGCTGGCTGTCATGGCCCAGGCACTGGTGCAAAAGGGCCATAATTGAATATGTTCAGTTTGGTTGTTTCCCATTGAGGGTTCCCCAAAAGGCATGAAAGGACGGAAGGACCCCCTCGTTTTTTAGAAATCCGATATAGAAAACCCGGTTATCCGTATAAACACAACATTTAAAGACCATTCATAATTCTAAAAATAATTATTCTACCACGAATTTACTACATATTGAATAAGCCTTGATACGACAGAAAAGGATAAGGGAGATTGCACAAAAACGTGCATCTCCCTTGTTTAATAAGTATAATTTAATTTTAGATTTTTCCTTTTCTTTCTTCAACCATAGCAACAAATCTGTCAACAGTTTCTGGCGTTTGATGATTGAAAAATAAGCTCTCTTTTGTATCTAATTCAGAGATTTTCTTCATCTCTTCATCAGAAAGAAGAAAGTCAAAAATTTCGATGTTTTCTTTCATTCGTTCGATGTGTGTTGATTTCGCCAAGGCGACAATATTTCTTTGCATGAGCCAGCGTAAAATAACCTGTGCCGTTGATTTCTGATATTTTCCAGCAATACTCAGCAATACGGGATTGTGAAACATATTGCTTTTGCCTTCCCCAAACGGCGCCCATGCTTCCATTTGTACATGGCGTTTTACCATATTTTCTTGTGCTGGTATCTGCTGATGCAGTGGGTTGACTTCTACTTGATTGACGTGTGGCGGTATCTCGTTGAAAGCAACCATATCAGCCAGTCTGTCCGGTGCAAAATTGCTAACGCCGATAGCTTTGATTTTTTTCTCTTTATATAGCTCCTGTAAAGCTCTGTAAGCACCGTAATAATCACTGAACGGTTGATGTAAAAGGACTAAATCAAGATACTCAACTTTCAATTTCTCCATAGATTTTAGGATTGATTTCTTGGCTTGTTCATACCCATAATTGTCAATCCATACTTTGGTTGTGATGAACAATTCTTTTCGCGGCAGTTCGCATTTGCTTATTGCATTACCAACTTCTTCCTCGTTGAAGTAAGACTGTGCAGTATCAATATGTCGATACCCTACTTTTATGGCATCTAAAACACATCTTTCACAATCTTCCTTTGCAATCTGGAATACTCCAAAACCAAGTTTTGGCATCTGTACTCCATTATTTAATGTTACATATTCCATAATTCTTACCTCCTTGCTTTTTTATCTTCTTCAGAATACAATTCAATTATAAAATCCGGTAGTTACTACCGGTCAAGCGTTTTTTGAAAAATTAAAAAAATTTGAGGAGATGAGAATGTGTATTCCATGAAAGAGGTTTGTAAAGAAACAAATATGCCCTACGAAACCTTGAAATTTTATTGCAATGTAGGACTTGTACCAAATGTCAAAAGGAACCGTAACAATTATCGGGTTTTTGATGATAAAGATATTGCGTGGATTAAAAGCCTTTCCTGCTTAAAAAAATGCGGAATGAGTATAGCGGAAATGAAAGAGTATGTAGAATTATGCTTACAGGGAGAAAAATCTATTCCAAAAAGAAAAACAATACTTCAACACAGAAAGAAATTGTTGTTGAAAAAATTACAGGAATTAAAAGATTGTCTTGAATATATCGACACAAAACAAACATTTTACGACGATGTCCTATCAGGAAAAATTCCATACACAAGTAATCTCATTAAAATTTCAAACGATTGAACCATATTTACAGCAACAAAACTTTCCTATTTCTTCTGATCCGACATAGGCAGGAAAGAAAAAGCCCTCTGTTCCGCTTGTCTTTCAAATATTTGTCGAAGTCCATTTCATCAAAGTCTTGTTCTGGCGAAGTGCTTAGGAGATTGTTTTTTCTGTCTATATCCGCAAGCTCACGCAATACCCTTCCGTCATAAGGATTGTGGTATTTGTGCTTTTTAGGCTGTTGTCGGTAGCGGTCTAAGCTACGTATGTCTTTATGCACTCTCATAATTCGTTCCAACTTCTGGCGCTATAGTAACCGCTTGATTTCTATGAGTTCTTCCAGCCCCACGGCCTCGTTGGAAAGGTAATTCCTGATATACTCAATCCGTTTCGTTTCTATGTAAAACCTGTATTCTTGTTCAAAATTGAAATATTCATCTTCAGGCATATAATCTAAAGTACTATTAAAATCCTGTTTAATAACGTTCATGATATATGGATCGGTATGGCCGATATACTTCCATTCTCCCGATAATAATTTATTGGGCGTCCCCTCTAACACGTCCATTATTTTTTCCAGCATGTCAAAGGCCGGACCGTTTCGCCCTTTTCAATCTTAGATAAGCTCTGCATATTGATACCGATGGCATCCGCAAGTTCCTGTCGCTTCATTTTTCTACATTTTCTTACGTTCTGCATGTTTCCCCCTAAAGAACGCAGTTTCTTATAATAAACCCAAATATATTTCCAGACAGAAAGAGGATACCCCTTTCCTATAAATCGAACCATCCGTAATTTTGGGTCACCTTTTTCTTTTGAAAAAGAGGTTTACGAAAACGGTTCCTTGCTGTATAATAAGCCCTGTCCTATCAGCAAATCATAATAAGGATCGGTTTGCCTGCGTATTGTTATAAAATTAATGAAAACTTGTTCACCCGATTCCAAGATCGGGCCCCATTGAATACGCGGCATCCCCATGGAGGACTTCATGAAATTAAAACCACTGCAAATCGGCAATCTAGTCGCACGTATCCCGATCATTCAAGGTGGCATGGGAATCGGCATCAGCCTTTCCGGTCTGGCCGGGGCGGTCGCAAAGGAAGGCGGAGTCGGCGTCATTTCCGCTGCACAGCCCGGTTTCAATGAGCCCGATTTTCGGGAAAATACGCAGGAAGCCAACATGCGCGCACTTGGCCGTGAAATCCGCAAAGCCAAAGAAATTTCCAACAACGGAGTAATCGGCGTCAACATTATGTGTGCGCTGCGTCATTACAAGGAATATGTTCGGTGTTGCATAGAAAATGGGGCAGATTTGATTATCTCCGGTGCAGGTCTGCCAACTTTGCTTCCGGAACTTGTTCAAGGCAGCAAAATCAAATTTGCACCGATTGTGTCCTCTTTAAAGGCTATCCAAGTTCTGTTCAAACTATGGACCCGGCGTTATCATACCGTGTCCGATTTTGTCGTAATCGAGGGGCCGATGGCGGGCGGTCATCTGGGCTTCTCTCCAGAAGAAGTTCAAGGCGATGATTTTTCGGATTATGATGAGGAAATCAAGCGTATAATCGCCTATGTAAAAAGTTTCGAGGAGCCGTTTGGGAAACAAATTCCTGTTATCGTCGGCGGAGGCGTCTATGACCGCTCCGACATCGATCATGCTCTTTCTTTAGGAGCGGATGGCGTACAAATGGCGACGCGTTTTGTTGCGACCGAGGAATGCGATGCAGACATATCTTTCAAGCAAATGTATGTCGAGGCAAAAAAAGAGGATATTGTCATTGTAAAAAGTCCTGTTGGAATGCCGGGACGGGCAATTCGGAATGCCTTTATTCGGGAGAGAGAAACAGACCGTCAGCCTGTAACACACTGTTACCAATGCTTGGAGCACTGTGACCCCAGTACCATCCCCTATTGTATTACGGATGCGCTGGTCCGGGCCGCACATGGCGATGTTGACCATGCACTTTTATTCTGTGGAGCCAATGCTTGGCGCGTCGATAAAATCATGACCGTTCAAGCACTCATGCAAGAATTAAACGCAGATAAAGACAGATAAAAATTGATAAATCCGGTACACTAAAATACATCTATTTCTCCCCTTCATTATGTTCCTGCTCTAAAAAAGAGAGTCCTTTCTGCAATCCAAAGGGACTCTCTTTTGCATTAAAAAATTCTTTAATCAATGTGCAAAGCTCACTGGATAGCATATCTCCATACAAGTCCATTCCATGAAGCCTTGCATGAAGCTTTTTCAAGTCCTAATTTCACAATATCACCTCTTTTTGATAACTTCCAATTTCCCCAGTTCTATAAACTGGGATTTACTGTTCTTGTTGAAATATGAAATTATAAATTATATCTGCGGTCTTTTCAGCATTGGAAAAAAGAGAGGGGTGCCCCCCGTTTGGGAAAAGATACACGGAAGATTGAGGAAGTATAGACGCCATTTCTCTGTATTCTTCTTCAATGTTGTATCGGCAACTTTCATCTTCTTTACTTCCCATAAATAGGATTGGCGTTTTTAATTCCTCCAATGGCTTATGGAATAGTGGGCGCTTTTCCTCCGCACACTTCAATAATGCTTCTGTATCAAGGTCAACTATCTTTTCCCAGTCTGCGCCTTGACACCATTCGTAAAATTGTCTTGACTGTGTATCTTCTTTCGCCGATTTCCTTTCAGATAAAAGGTTAGCGGAAAAATTTTCATTAAGAGTACGTCCGTCAAAGCTGTCTGCTACGACTGCATGAAACAGGTCGGGGCGTTCCAATGCCGCATTGACTGCCGCCCATGCACCGCCGCTTGTTCCAATAAGACTTACTTTTCCACACTGTAAATGCTCGGCAAGAGCAATCGTCTGCAAGGCTTCGTCATACCACATATCCGGCGAAAAGTTTTCTACTCGATCTGACTGCCCGTTACCTAAAAAGTCAATTAGAATACATCTAAATTTTTCTGCATACAGCGGCATGAGAAGTTCAGACATTTTAGAGGAAGCCGTATTGCCATGTAAAAAAATAAGCGGTTCGCCTTGCCCGTATTCTTCATAATAAACAGATTTCCCCTGATACTTAAAATATGCCATTATATCACCTCTCTTTTGGGGTTTAGTCAATAAGATAAGTCCCGATCTGTCTTTACTTGCATTATATCATGCTGTTATAAGCATTGTCATTTCCTTTCTGCTTTTGAAACGCTACTTATTATCCTCTTTTTGTAAAGGGTACTGTTCAGCATTGCTTACGCAACAAGCCCTTGACAAACCATAGCTAATAAGTTTTAAGATAATCAAGCAGAAATGAAATGGTCTGGTATTTCACGGCATAGAAAAAGACTCTCTTTTTCAAGTGTCGTTCTTCTATGACTCTGTATTTCTTTGCATAAGTCGTTACATCAAGCTCTTTCATTTGTTGTAATTTCGTTGTAAATGGCTTCTTTTTCTTTTATTTGTTTTATTGATAGATATAGTGTTTATGTGGATATTCGTAGTTTTTTACTTGTTTTTTATCAAAACAGGCCCAAACGCACTGCGCAGTTCTGTAAAAACCTATACAAACGAGGGTATCCCAAAAGTCATGAGCTGACTGTAAGGATACCCTCGTTTTTTAGAAACTCAGATACTTTTTTAAATGGAAAGAGGACGCCCTCTCCTATGAATCGAACCATTCGTAGTCCGGGGACATCCTCTTTTTGTGTTGTCTATAAATCTTTGGGGCAGTGCTCTTTGGACGGCCTGCCCGGTCAACTATCTTACCGCAGAATCATTCCCACAAAATCTGCGATAGGGTTATCCCACCGAAACGACACACTGCAGAACCGGCGCTTCCCCTGGCATCTGCGTGTAAACGCCCGTGGAGGAACCCGGAGTACCAATAGCCCAAACGCGGAAATAGTAGTCATTTCCGATCTTTGCCACATACTGTGTCTTGAGCGTGTTGCCATTGCCAACCGTGAAGCTCGGCATCACGGCGCTGCCATTTACCACCGTCATCTTGAAGCAATAAGCATTGCCTCTCTTCAGGACAAACGGCATGGTGGTATCGGAGATCACGGACTTCGCCGCAGGCACTACCGGCGTGGCCGGGGTAACAACTGCCGCCACCGTTCCTTCTCCTGCATAAGAACCGCCGCCGTTCGAAGAGCCACCGCCCTTATGTCCGCCGGAAGAACCTCCGCTGGAAGGCTTGCTTGCATTTTTCACCGCTGTCTCAAGCGCATCCACAAGCGCATCCACCTCGTCCTGCGTTGCCATGCCGTCCGCGAGCAACGCAATCGCTTCCTCTCGCAAGGTTACAACCTTTGCATCTGTATAATCCTTGGTCTTTTCGATCAACTCTTCCAGTTTGGTTGTATCCGGAATCAAGCGGAGTTTCGCCATCGCAACTGCAAGACGGCTGGTCATGGTTTCTACCTCTGCCTGGGCCGGATCGGGCTGCTCCACCAGTTCCTCCGCTTCTGCAAGGATTTCAACAAATTCATCCCACGCTGCATCCTTGATATACTCATCTTCCTCATAAGTCTTTGCAACAGCGATTAGATTTTTGAGGCCATCCAGATCTGCGCCCAGTTCCAAACTGTTCATCGCTTCGATCAGTTGATCCGCCATCTCATCGATGTCTTCCTGCAAGGAGTCCTGTGCGTCATACATCGCCTGCGCCTCGTCGCGAACAACGGTCAAAGCTTCCCAAGAAGCTGCCGTATAGAGGGCGGGGTCAAGGCTCTCACAAGCATCCAGCAATGCCTTGAGCAGCGTCATGTCGCCATTCTTGAATTGCAGGCACTGAATCGCATTCAACAGCTTGTTCCACGCACCGTCAATGGCAACTTGATCGGCCGTAGCGCTCTCTGCGATTGCTTCTGCTTCGACGATCGCTTTATCCAACGCTTCTCTTACATCGCTCAATGCCGCATTGTACTCATCGCTTCCCTGCAATTCTTTGGCAATTTGCAAGGTAGTGTTCAGGGTCAGCTTATTGACGATGGTAAAGTCAAAGTGAAGTTTCTGATCTTCATCACCCATTGTGGTCGTATAGGTGTACAAGTTCTTCTCATAGTCGTCCTGGGGTTCTTCATTGACGGAAACGCCCGCAATCTCCCTACCAGAAGCAGCTGGGGCGAAGGAAAGAGTAACCTCATCGCCAGGTGCTACGGTCCCCAGATAGGCGCCTGCCGCATCCAGGATTGCATCCGCATAGCCATCTACTTCCATGGTCACCGAAGGGGTATAGGTAACCATCAGCGTATTGCCGGCTTCCGGTGTAATTGCGCTATCTTCATTTCCCGACGTGGTGAACGCTTTCAGGCAAACATTGCCCAATGCGCCCCACATATCGCCGTCAAAATCGCCTGCTACTTCGATGTTCACACCACTGGTTCCGGGTTTGATGTTCCCTGTCCAATTTCCCTGGTTCTGCGACCTTGGGTCCACGCGCTTGGAATGCGCTGTGTAATTCTCGCCGACCTCATCGAGATCGAGCCAGTCTTGGCCGTTGACGTTGACAAAGCTTTCGCGTGCTCCAATATTGGCGACACAGCGAACATTGTCAAAGTTTCCGCTCATTTCCGTTGCCACCGGGAAAGCCCTGCCGAGCGGGTTCTCCATCGTGACGACAACGGAATATTTCTCGCCTTCTGCAAGGTTGACCCACTGGTCTTCATCCAAGTAGATCGTGTGATAGCCCGGATATGCTTCCGTGCCCGTGATGGGCTCTCTATACGCCTTCGCTGCGCCGATGGGCGAATTTGGATAATCCGGGAGCTGTGTGTAAACCTGAATGGAATATTCTGCATTCGCGTCCGTCGTATAGAAGGAAACCGCCTTCAACGTCTCGTCCTCTGTGGCAGTAAATACATTGGCCATGGATACCGGGGCGTCCTTTTCCTCTGCGCCCACAGACATGCTCCACCCCGTGCCATCGTACTGATACAGGTGGTCGTACGATTCTTCATCAATCGGGGTCTTGTCCAGATTATACTGCATCACTTCGGTAATACTGCCCTCGTCGTAGGACATGTAGAACAAGCCGTCATAGGCGTCTCTGCCCCAGCTGTTGCGGATCAGCCAGCCGCCGTCGTGTTCCGGCATTCCAAAGTCATTAGCAAACAGCTCCTTGGGGATATTGTCGTCCCAGCCGACCAGCTGTACCGCATGGTTGCAGTCGCCAAATCCCGAACCAGAGAACTGGGTCTTAACCGGCACGCCGTTGTATTCCACATAATTGTATCCATTGGAATTATAGGAAATTCCCAAGCTGCCGCCTTCCCACAAGGCCTTTTTCACCGCTGTACCGTCCAGGTTGCCGTCGGCGTCACGAGTCGGCAGGTAGTTTGTGCTCTCCAAACGGTACTCCTGATCGAACTGAATATCGGGGTCCAGATCCTCATATTTGTCGGCTTCCGGCGAACCGGTGGACGCCGGATAGGGAAGCTCTTCCTCCAATACTGGACCTACGCCTCTTGCCAGAGTCGCCGCTGCAATAAAGGTGTTTCCGCCGCGGGTATACTCTGCAAATTTCTTGTCTCCGTCCGATTCGTTATACTCAAACGGCAGATAGGTATCGCCTTCGGTGCCGTCCGCGGGATCATCCGGGTTGGCGCGGCCGTGGAAAGCAAAGTAAGCCAGATGGATCGGCGAGAACACAGGCGCGTCCTCACCCATCTCCTCAAATAAATCGGAGGCCATGGCGCCGGTGCCGCTAAATGCCCAACAGGTTCCCCAACCTCCCTGCTGGCGTACTTCCGTTGTCAGTTTTCCGCTCTCAATCGCATTGTAGGCCTCGGGCAATTCCTCATTGTCTGCCAGAGTACGCGCCATTTTCTTGGCAGTTGGAGCAGCGTTCAGCATGTACGACAGATCCATATTGGGGGAGGAATACGAGGACATGGTTTTTCCCATGACCGCTCCCTCCTGCGGTTTTTTGTCCGCGGCTGCCGCTGCTGTCGTCCCGGCAAAGGAAGCCGTCAACATGGAACATGCCAACAATACGGACAAGATTTTGTTTGCTGACTTCATAAACTCAACCTCACTTCACAAAAGAATTTAGAAAACATGTGTCAAAACATGCCCTTTCCGATCCGCATTTTGTCTATTATTAGAATCATACTCCTGCGGGAAAAACCTGTCAAGGCTGTTTTAGCTTTGTTTTGCATATACAACAAATCTTCATTGCATCTGTTGTCTAAATTTCCTGCGATAACGGCGTGTTTTTACTATAATTTTCCTTATTTTTGAAGGATTTTCTTTTTCTCTTGCAACATTTCATAAATTCACTAATTTAGCGCACTAAACTTCGTGTAAAAACACAACACTTTACAATAAAAAACTATATAAATCGCCCATGAAAACAACAGGCCCTCGAAGGTTTTTTCGAGGGCCATTGCTTTCAGAGGATTTTCCTAGGATCTAAATGGACATAAAATCATTCTCATGCTCCTACAGACACAACACACTGCAAGACCGGCGCTTCTCCCGGCATCTGCGTATACACGCCCGTACTCTGCCCGGGTGTACCAATCGCGTAAACGCGGAAATAGTAATCGTTGCCTACCTTCGCAACATACTGTGTTTTTAGTACGCTACCGTTTCCAACCGTGAAGTTCGGCGTGGCCGCGCTGCCATTTACGACCGTCATCTTAAAGCAATAAGCGCTGCCCCTCTTCAGAATGAATGGCGCTGTTGTGTCTGAAATCACCGACTTTGCCGCCGTGCCGACCGTTGCAGAAGAACCTACAACCGCTGATGCAATTCCTTCCCCTGCATACGAAGTGTCGCCGCCAGAGCCGGAGGAACTCCCCTTATGTCCGCCAGAAGAGCTGCCTCCACCGGAAGGCTTGTTTGCGTTCTTCATCGCTGTCTCAAGCGCATCTGCCAGCGCGTCAACCTCTTCCTGAGATGCCATCCCGCCTGCAAGCAGTTCAATCGCCTGCTTGCGCAGCGCCATCACCTTTGCATCGGTGTTGCCCTCGGTTTTTGCGATCAAGTCCTCGAGCTTGCTTGTATCCGGAATCAAACGGATATTGGCCATCGCCGTGGTAAGCTCGACAATCATCGCCGTAACATCCTCCTGGGAAGGATCGGTAGAGGCAAGCAGCGCATCTGCCCGTCCCAGAACCTCTTCAAAGACTTCCCAGTTCTTATCCTGAATGTAGTCTTCTGCCTGGTAAGAATGTGCTTCCTCCGCCAAAGCCTGGAGCTGGTCCAGCGCTGTCGCAGGAACCAAATCATTCAGTGCATTCGCCAACGCCTGGGTCATTTCGTCGATTTCCTGCTGCAAGGAATCCTGTCCGTCCAACATCGCCTGTGCTTCGTCCCGCACCACAACCATTGCATTCCAGGAGTCCTGCGTGAAGTCTTTTTGATTGAGGGAATTTGCGATATCAAGTACTGCCTCCAGGCCAGCCATATTGCCATTCTTAAATTGTAAGGCCTGTACAGCATCGAACAGGAACTTCCATGCATCGTCAATTTCTTCCTGGGTAGCCGTCGTGCTTGCAGCAATCTTTTCCCCATTGGAAATCGCCAGATCCAGCGCCTCCTGTACGTCACTCAACGCTTCGTCATATTCGTCACTCTTCTGGGCTTCTTTTGCCAACTGCAAAGCAGCGTTTAAGGTGATCTTATTGACAATACGGAAGTCAAAATCGATGGACGTATTCTCTTCGCCCATAGTCCATGTATAGGTAAACAGATTCTGACTGTAATCGTCCGTGGGTTCCCCATTGATGGAGACACCGGTGATCTCTCTGCCCGGAACAACTGGAGCAAAGGAGAAGGTCAACTGCTTTCCAGGGACAACTTTTCCCATATAGACGCCCGGCGCGTTGACCAGGGTATCCGCGGAACCATTGACTTTGAGCGTGACGCTCGCGTCATAGTTGATTGTAAGAATCTTTGCCTCTGCCGGTGTAATGGCACTGTCTTCGTTTCCTTCCGTGGTAAATGCCTTCAAGCAGACGTTGGCCAAATCGTCCCATACGTCGCCGTCAAAGTCGCCCGCAACCTCAATGTGCACGCCACTGGTACCGGGTTTGATGTTCCCTGTCCAATCTCCCTGGTTCTGCGAATTCGGGTCCACGCGCTTGGAATGCGCCGTGTAATTCTCGCCGACCTCCGCCAAATCAATCCAGCTGTCGCCGCCGTCCACGCTGATGAAGCTCTGGTGGCGTTCGATCCCCGCCTGTACGCGGAAATTGTCCAGAGTGGCATTCATTTCACAGGCAACCGGGAACGCCCTGCCAAGCGGGTTCTTCATGGTTACCACCACGGAGTAGTTTTCGCCCTCTTTCAGATTGACCGGCTCATCGAGGTAAACCGTATGATACCCCGGATACTTCTCCGTACCTGTCTGCGGCTCCTCATAAGCCTTGTTGCCGCTGGTTGGGTTATAATTGTTGGTGTTTGTATACACCTGGATGGAATACTCTGCATCTGCATCGGTGGTGTAGAAAGAAACCGCCTTCAAGGTTTCATCGCTTGTCGCGGTAAAAATATTGGCCATGGGTACTGCCGCGGACTTGTCCTCTGCGCCTGCGGACATGGACCAACCGGTTCCATCGTACTGATAGGTGTGGTCGAATTCATCCGCATCCCCTACCTGATACTGGGAAACCTCTGTGATGGTCCCCTCATCGTAGGACATGTAGAAATAACCGTGCATATAAGACCAGTCGCCCCAGCTGTTGCGGATCAGCCAGCCGCCGTCGTGCTCCGGCGAATTGCCCTGTGCGTCCTGGAAATACTCCTTCGGGATATTATCATCCCAACCGACAATCTGCACCGCATGGTTGCAATCGCCAAACTCAGAGCCCGTGTAATGTGTCATAATGACCTTATTTCCCTGGCCGTCATCCCCAATCATCGCCGGCTGGTAATCTTCCTCATAGTAAAGGGCCTTTGTCCCGTTGGAATCGTAGGCAACCTCCAGGCTGCCGCCATTTTCCAAGAGCGCCCATTTGATAGCGGTTGTATCCAGTTCTCCGTCCGCATTCCTGGTCGGCAGATAGTCGCTGTTGCTCAGGCGGTACTCCTGTTGAAATTGAATTTCCGGATTCAGATCGAGCCACGGCGTCTTGTCCACCTCATAGAAAGGATCTGGATACGGAGCCACTTCGTCCAAAACAGGGCCAACGCCTCTGGCAAGCGTAGCATTGCTGCAGAATGTGTTGCCGCCGCCGACATATTCCCGATAATCATCCTCGATCATACTCTCGTCATATTCATAGGGCAGATAGGTGTCCCCATCCGTCTGGTCCGCCGGATCGCCCGGATTGGCCTTTCCATGGAAGGCAAAATAGGCCAGATGGGTCGGAGAAAGCACGGGTGTATCTTCCTCGAGTTTATCATACAGGCTCGAAGCGACCGCGCCTGTGGCGGCAAACGCCCAACAGGTTCCCCAGCCGCCCTGGTCGCGTACCTCTGGGGTGACACGCCCTGCATCCACTGTATTATAGGCGGACGGCAATTCTGTCCGGGCGGCTCTTGAAAGCACATTGGGCTTCACAGTATCCCGCAACATATAGGATGTATCCATCCCCGGGCCGGAATATCCCATGACCGCACCGGTCTCGATCTCACCCTCTACGGGTACGGGCTTGTCCGTCGCTGCAAAAGCGCTCGTCCCTGCAAAGGAAGCTGCCAACATCGAGCAAGCCAACAGTAAGGATAAGACCTTCTTTCCTGTCTTCATAAACTCAACCTCGCTTTGTCTTTGATTTAAACAGAATAAAAACAACTGACGATTCATGTTTATTCATATTCTGTTCATAGGACTGATGATACTCCTGAAAAGATTCTCTGTCAAGGTGATTTGATTATTTTTTGCATATTAATTTGAACAATCCTGCATATACATGTGAAATCAACCATAAATCTGCATCTTATTTTGGGTATTCGGATATTTTTTGCATGCAATTTTTTAATTCTTTCTTTAATTTATCTATTTATCGATTTACTTTAACAAAACCAAGTCACTACTTTGGCAATTTCAGTTGCCGTTTTTATACCAAAGCCCTGAAAAATTATACAAAGAATATACGAATTTTTCGTCGGATTGCCACATCATAAAAATAGTCACGGCGCGCAAAAAGAGGCCGGAGAGAATGCATTCTCTCCGGCCTCTTTGCCTTTTATTCTCCATAGGAACGACGAGTCAGACGTTCCTTTCGCTTTTGCTGTAAGGACTTCCGTTCCGTTTCGGATAACTCCACTGGCTGCTGTTCGGCCTCTCTTTCCAATTCCTCCACAGCTGTACGCGCCACTTTCTGGAGAATCTTCTCCAATTCCTCTTCTGTCAAATGCAACGCGCCACCTCCACCCCTCATACGCTCCTGCTCTTATTATAAGGAAGAAGGGGTAGAAAAATCCAGTGGAATATTTTGTCATCCTATTCCTGTGGTTGCGCTGCTACAACAGCAATGCCCAATTCTTGCAGCTGTTTGGCATCTACATCGGTGGGCGCCTCCGTCATCAGATCGCTTGAGGATGCCACCTTTGGGAAAGCGATCACTTCGCGGATGCTATCACAGCCGAGCATCAACATAACCAAGCGGTCCAGACCAAAGGCCATGCCACCGTGCGGCGGAGCGCCGTACTTAAACGCATCAATCAAGAATCCAAAGCGATGCTGCGCCTCCTCTGGAGTAAAGCCGAGTGCTTCAAACATTTTTGCCTGCAATTCCGAGTCATTGATACGCAGTGAACCGCCGCCAACTTCATTGCCGTCGAGCACCATATCATACGCTACCGCACATACAGCGCCAGGGTCCGACGTCAGTTTTTCGATGTCCTCCGGACGCGGCATTGTAAAGGGGTGGTGCATCGCCACCCAGCGTTGTTCTTCCTTGCTGTATTCGAACATCGGGAAATCTGTGATCCAAAGCAAACACGGCTTGCTCTTGTCGATCATATCAAAGCGCTCGGCTAAGTTACAGCGCAGCGCCCCAAGCGAGTCCCACACAACCTTGTTTTCATCGCTGGCAACCAGCAGCAGCACATCTCCAGGTTCAGCCCCCATCGCATCGCGGATGGCCGATACCTCATCCGAAGAGAGGAACTTTTCGTACGAAGAAGTCTCTTTCTCTGCAAGCCTTGTCCACGCCAGGCCCTTTGCGCCATAGGCCTTAATCCATTCGGTCAGTTTGTCGATCTCCTTCCGGCTGAGCGCTTCCGCCTTCCCCTTCAAGTTGATGCCGCGGACCGAACCGCCGCCCGCCAAGGCGCCAGCAAACACCTTAAACTCTGTATTTCGAAGCGAATCACTTAAATCAATTAGCTCCATCCCAAAGCGTAAATCCGGTTTATCTGAGCCGAACCGATTCATTGCTTCGTGCCAGGTCATCCGGCGGAAGGGGGTTTCAATGTCGATGTTCAGCACCTCTTTATAAACACGCTTCATAAACCCTTCGCCGATGGCCATCACATCGTCCTGATCTACAAAACTCATTTCCAGGTCAATCTGGGTGAATTCCGGCTGCCGGTCTGCACGCAGGTCCTCGTCGCGGAAGCAACGTGCAATCTGCATATAGCGGTCGAAACCGGAAAGCATCAACAGCTGCTTAAAAAGCTGCGGGGACTGCGGAAGCGCAAAGAAACTGCCCGGGAACACACGGGACGGCACCAGATAGTCGCGAGCCCCCTCCGGCGTGGATTTAATTAGATCCGGCGTTTCAATCTCGATAAAGCCATTCTGGTCAAAGTAGTCGTGCGCCACTTTAACAATCTTATGGCGGCCGATGATCTTGCGCTGCATATCCGGGCGGCGCAAATCAAGATAACGATACTTGAGGCGAGTATCCTCCTTGACATTGGAATCCTCCACGATCTCAAACGGCGGCGTCTCGGACTTCGCCAGGACACGCAGTTCAACGACTTCCAGCTCAATGTCTCCTGTGGGCAGCTCCGGATTTTTTGAGGTACGCTCGCGCACAGTTCCCCTCGCAAGAAGCACAAATTCAGCGCGGGCAGCAAAGGCTTTCTCAAAAATGGCACGATCCGTTCCCTCATCAAATGCCAACTGTACAATGCCGGTGCGGTCCCGCAGATCGATGAAGATCAGCTGCCCCAGATCGCGTTGGCGCTGTACCCAACCACAGACGACCACTTCTTTTCCAATATCCGTACTGCGTAGCTCGCCGCAGTAATGGGTCCGTTTCAAACCCGTCATAAATTCCGCCATAGATGGCACCTCCAAAATGATAATCGATTCCTATACATCCGCACCAGCCGTTCTTCCAAACCGTTCTAAGGGGCTGGTTTTCAAACAAGTGCAGACATCGCCGCAGAACCAACCGCTCCTGTACGCACAATGGTTGCTCTAAAACGACCTTTTCGATCAGAATGTGAAATCTTCCTGCTCGGTAGAAAGGCAGACATACTGCTCGACAAAGTTCTTGGACAGGTCGATCTCCTTCTTTTCGCCGGTTTTCATATTTTTTAAGACCGCCTTCTGGCTGGCAATCTCGTCGTCGCCCAATACCATACTGTATTTTGCGCCGATCTTATCCGCATATTTCATTTGCGCCTTGAGTCCTCGATCATTTTCATCGCAGGCGGCAATGATGGAATATTTACGCAGGCAGTCCGCCAGCTTGAATGCTTCCACATGCGCCGCCTCTCCCAGCGAAGCAATAAAGATTTCACAGCGGTCCGGTTCCGGCATCTCAATGTTCTGTTTGTTCATCACCATCATTAAACGTTCGATCCCCATGGCGAATCCCAGCCCTGCAAGCGGCTGGCCGCCCATCTCTTCGACAAGTCCATTGTAGCGGCCGCCACCACAGAGCGTGCTCTGGGCGCCGAGATCTCCACTGATAAATTCAAAGACTGTATTGGTATAATAATCCAACCCGCGCACAATCGTCGGATTTACCGTAAATTCTGTTCCCACTGCGGTCAAGTACCGTTGTACGGATTCAAAGTGCGCCTTGCAGTCGTCGCAAAGATAGTCCAAAATCTTCGGCGCACCTTCTGCAATTTCGGAACAAATCGGGCTCTTACAGTCCAAAATCCGCATCGGGTTGCGTTCCAAACGCCCCTGACATGTTTCGCACAGTTGATCTTTATACTGCGCAAAGTACGCCTTCAAAGCCTTGTGGAACTCTGCGCGGCAAGTTGGACACCCAATTGAATTAATCTCTAAGCGCAGGTTTTTAATCCCCAGCCGGTCAAATACTCCCTTTGCCAGACCGATCACCTCAGCGTCTGCACTGGGGCTGTTAGAGCCAAACATCTCGACTCCAAACTGATGGAATTCGCGCAGGCGGCCTGCCTGCGTATTCTCGTAACGGTAACAGGTGGTAAAATAGTGCAGCTTGACCGGCAGCCCATTATTGTATAGCGCGTGCTCCAAAAGGGCGCGCACAACGCCTGCGGTCCCCTCCGGCCGCAGCGTGATCGAACGGCCGCCCTTGTCCTGGAAGGTATACATCTCCTTTTGCACCACGTCGGTGGTCTCCCCCACGGAACGCTGAAACAGACGCGTATCCTCAAAGACCGGCGTGCGGATCTCCTGGAAACCGTGCATAGCCGCTTCACTGCGCATCACATCCTCCACCACCTGCCAGTTTTCGCTCTGGCCCGGAAGGATGTCCTGCGTCCCTTTTTGTGCCTTAATCAATTCCATCTGATTGCCTCCCTATTGCATTGTTCGATTCCCCTCGGCGGCGTAAAAAGAAACCCCTCGTCCCCGATGAAAGGGACGAGGGGAAAATCCTCGCGGTGCCACCCTTTTTCAGAGATTCCCTTATCGAAATCTCCCTCAAAGCGCCCCAAAATCCGGTCCCCGCGTGGGGCTTGCGCGTAGCTCGCGGGTGTCTTTCGCCGGCCTTCCATTTGCAGCACGCTCTCAGCTTTGCGCACCTCTCTGTGGCAGGAAAACCGGGGACTCTTCCCGTATCATCGCCGTCTGTCTGCGCTGATACGCAAACAAAAGGAACCGTGTAAGCCTAACGTGATTTTACACGGTTCTGTTCCTTTTATAATTCTAATATGCAACATTAGATAAAATTCTCATATTCCCCAGATACAGCAGCTCTAACTGCTTGTCCATCTGTACGGACTATCCAGGTCATACTCGCTGGTCAACCCTTCGGATTCAAAATGTTGCGCCAATCGAGATCGCCGCGCTCCAAACCGTGGATCAATACCTCGGCTGTAGCAATATTGGTCGCCACCGGTATATTGTGCATATCACACAGGCGCAACAGATTCATATCATTGGGCTCGTGTGGCTTCGGGTTCAGCGGATCGCGGAAGAACAAAAGTAAATCCACCTCATTACAGGCGATTCGCGCAGCGATTTGCTGGTCGCCGCCCTGCGAGCCGCTCAAAAAGCGCTGGATCTCCAAACCGGTAGCCTCCGCTACCATCTTTCCAGTTGTCCCTGTGGCGCACAGGAAGTGGCGGCTGAGTACGCCGCAATAAGCAATACAAAACTGGACCATCAATTCTTTTTTGGCGTCGTGAGCGATGAGTGCGATGTTCATGTGTATCATTCCTTTCAATAAAACGCACAGGCTTCCTAGACGCGGACCGCCAAGGGCACCTGCTCCCCCTCTAATCTGGCCGCAAGCCGGCCAAGCGCCATCGTTCCCGTACTTTTCAGCGGTGCGGGCAAACCCGATGCCCCCGCAACAGCAAGCGCCGCATCCTCTGGAACAATCGCAATCAAGCGAATTCCAGACGCATCGATGACTGCATCCAGATCTCGATACGCCCCCAGATTACGGAAGCTTTTTCCACTGAAACGGTTGACCACCAAGCGCTGGCTTCGCACACCGGCGTATTCCAGCGCAATACGTGTCTTATTGCAGTCCCGCAGGCATACAGGGTCCGGGGTAGAAACCACCAACGCCCGTTGTGCAGGTGCAACTGCGCTCATAAAACCACTGCCGACACCGGCGGGGCAGTCGATCAGCACGTGGTCGTAATACCGGGAGAGCACGGATACCATCCGCTTCATAATCTCCGGGCTTACAATATCCTCTTCGCGCCCGGGGGCAGGCAACAGATAAAGCCCTTCCGCCCATTCACATGGATAAATCGCTTGGCCCGGGTCCGCCTCTCCGGCGGCCATGTCTGCGATATTAAACACCTGGCGTTCCGAAACGCCAAGCATATGATCCAGTGAAGACAGGCCCGCGTCGCCGTCGATCAGCAGGACGCGCCTGCCTCGGCGAACCAACGCCAGCCCTAAACCGGCGGTCAGCGTGGACTTGCCCACGCCGCCTTTTCCTGATGTGATAACCGTCACAGCTCCCATTTACAAAACCTCATTTTTATACTAACACAAAATTTTGCGGGTGTCAAAAGATTTTTATTGTTCATTTTATCCATTTAAAACAAAAAATCACTTTAACTTCCCAAATTGGACATCTCACGCCAATCCACACAGTCATCCGACAGAAGAGGTTCCCGCAGACGTGGAGTTCGACGAACTTTCACCAGACGCGTTGGAAACAGCGCTTGATGCGGAAATCTCGTCTGGCATGACCAGGTTCCCCTCCTCATCCACAGTCTTTCCATAGAAATAAGCGTCTAAAATGTCACGCACAACGTTCTGACAATAGGTGCCCGTCGAGCCGTGTTGCAAAATCACTGCAAAGGCGATCTCGGGGTCATCGTATGGGGCGAAACCAACAAACGCTACGTTGTCAGAGCCGGGGCCCTGCGCCGTGCCTGTCTTGCCGGCGATTGGAACCGGATAGTTTCCCAGGTTGCGGTGCGCAGATCCCCGTGAATCGGTGATTACTGCGCGCATCCCCTCTTTTACATAGTTGATGTTCTCCTGTGAAACGCCTGTCTCTGCCACAATCGTGGGATTCTCCGGGCTATTTTCCCGCACGACTTCCTTGCGCGCATAGTCTGTGATCTTACTGACAATATGGCTTTGATAGCGCACACCGTTGTTCGCGATCGTAGAAACATAGGTTGCCAGCTGGAGGGGGGTAAACTGGTTGTCACTCTGGCCAATCGCTGCCTGGACCACGTCGCCTCCTACCCAGTTCTTCCCTCGTTCGGCGTACTCCTCTGGCCCCGCCAGGATTCCTTCGCTTTCATTGAGCTCCACGCCGGTTTTTACGCCCAAACCAAATTTCCGGCAGTACAGGTTCATGGTGTCGATCCCGGTGTAATACCCGGTTTCAAAGAAATAGATGTTACACGATTCCGCCAACGCGCGGCGCAAGGAAAGCGTCCCATGTGTTCCCAAGCAACGCGGCGTAAACCCTACATCTGCAAAACGCTGGTATGTGTGCGTGCAGCGGAACGTTGTGTTGTTGGTGATGACCCCTTCTTGCAAGGCCGCACATGCGACCGCCGGCTTGAAACACGAGCCGGGGGTAAAGATGCCCGTAAACGCTTGATTGACCAACGGATGGTTTTCATCCTTCAGCACCTCGCTCTTGTAGGCGCTGTCGTATGTGTATTTCTCCAAATCATAATTGGCATTGCCGGCAGCTGCCAAAACGGCATTATCCTTCACCCGGAGGACGACAGCTGCTCCAATTTTACAATCCTGACCGTTCCACCCGCCTTTGGTGCTGGTAAGCCTCTCACCGTTCTCGCGCGCTGCCTCCACGTTCTGTTCCAAGCTGGCCTGCGTTACGCGTTGAAGGTTGCTGTCCAAGGTAAGAAACACTGTATTGCCGGATTTCGGCGCTTTGATGACTGTTTCCGAAGCGACGCCGCCTTTGCTGGTGGTCTCCACCTGCTTTTCGCCCGCTTCTCCGCGCAACTCGTCCTCAAAGGCATATTCAATACCGCTCTGGCCCATGCGGTCGTTAAAGGCATACCCCTGGTCTTTACGTTCCTCATATTGTTCCTGAGAAAGCGGCCCCATTGTACCGATCAGTTGAGCCGCCAAGTCCCCGCCCGGATAAGTGCGCGCCGTCGTGATCTTGATGCTTGCACCGGGCAAAAGCTGCGTATTCTCACTGACAATCCCCACTGTTTCGCCGGAGATGTCCGGGGCAAAAATATACGGTGTGGAGGCATTAAAGCCCGCCTTGGTCATCCCGTAGCGAACGGACGCAATGTTGCGGATCTCCTTTTTGGGAAGGGTCGCATCAATTTCATATTTCTCAATCAGTGCATTCATGCAGTCGTCCGCCGTGGCATAGGAATTCAAATCGGCAAAGTCCTTGCCTTTGAGACGCTCCACTTCTTTTTCGGAATCCGGCATAAACGCATAAGCGCCCTGTTCATCGATCTGAATGGGTAACTCGTCGGTCCACTCTTCACCACGGCTGTCCAGCAAATTTGTAAGCAAACGGATGCTCTCGTTTTCTGTACCATAGGTCATATACGGACGTTCAAATTGGATGGCATACCCCGTTTTGTTTGCTGCCAACGGATTTCCAGCAGCATCGACGATTTCTCCGCGGGCCGCATCCATGGTCACAATCGAAGCGCTGGTAGAGTCCGCCTGTTGGCGCGTATCTGCACCGTTCAGAATCTGCCAATCCACCAATCGCAGCGTATAAATTGCAAGAATCCCTACCACAATTCCCACAAGTGCAAAACTGCGCAGCGATATTTTTGACTTCATACCGTTTCACCTCCGTGTCCATGTAAACCAATGGAGACACTTCTTATGTCTACTGTCCCATCGTCCTCCAAGAAGAATACCATTTTCCCCCTGGATTCCTTCCCGCCTTAAAAGAATTCGTCAAAAAAAGTCCGGTTCCTTCGTTCTCCGGCGGAACCGGACCCTGGTTGTTTATTCGGCTTTTGAACGAATCTGCTGCGCCAGAGCACGGTTGAATGCATAACAAAGGGGCATGGTACAGAAGGAATATACCATCCTCGGCAAATATCGTGTGAGCAGGGCATAGCCGCTATGGTCATAACCGTACAACAGGTAGAAAAACACCCATTGCAGAAATAAAATTCCAACAATCGCTCCGGCTGCCAGCAGCAGGGACGTGAGAAAATTCGTCTGAATCAGATCCGCCGTGAGCAACCCCACTCCATAACATGCGGCCGCCAGCAGCAGGCCGTGGAAGCCGAGCACACCTCCCATTCCAATGTCCAAAAACAGCCCGCAGAGAAGCCCAAAGCCAATCCCCGCAAACTCGCTTTCAAACATGGCGATGGAAATCGCCGCTGGAATCAGCAGAACCGGGCGTGCGCCTCCAATTTCCGGCAAGAGACCAGGGGTCTCCTGTACCATGTACAAGATGAGAATCTCGATCGTATAAGCAAAGTACCGAATGATTTTATAACGGTCCATCACGGCTCCTCCGCCGCAGAGCTGGTGCCGAACGCATCATCCAGCGCCTGTCCCTGCCCCTCAAATTCGGTAATTACCATCACATCGCGCACCGAGTTGACATCTACAAACGGCTTAACCTCCGCATAAAGCGATACATCATATTCCTCGTTCTGCACAGAAACCACTTCACCAATGGCCAAACCGCTCGGATAAACACCGCCCAATCCACTGGTGGTCACAATGTCCCCTTCCTTGGCCGGGGTGTCCGCTGCCAAGAACCCCAGCTTTACGAGCCCATCCTCCGCCAATTTGATGTCTGTACTCACCACGCCGCTGTCGCGCCGCAGAGTGGGTTCCGCTTGGTCGATGGAGGGAACTGCCCCGACGGAATCCTTGACCGGCGCTGTTTTTTCCTCTGTCGTCACAAGCGCGGCAATTTTCGTATCCGGTGAGAGCAGAGTCGTCACCTGGCTGTAATTCGCATTTACCGCAGAAATAAAACCCACGACACCCGCATCTGTAATGACAGGATCATTTTTCGAAACCCCGTCGTTGGTGCCCTTATCAATGGTAAATTTGTACAGGACATTCGGGTCCCGCCCTATGACGGCCGCCGGCACGGGCTTAAAATCGCGGTTTTCATCCTTCAATTCTAGGTACTTTCGCAGCTGCGCATTCTCCATACGATATTGATCGTAGTTGACCAACTTTGCATGCAGCTCTTCAATTTCTTTTTTTAGCGCGGCGTTTTCCTCCAGGAGCTCTTCCTTTGAGTAAGTAAGCGGCTCCGCTGCAACAGCGGCGTTGTTTGTGATAATGGTACTCACGCGCTGCATCGGTGTTGCCACCAACCCCAATGCATTTGCCACAACCGACCCGCCCTGGGCCGCTGTATAGAGCATCAGTGCCAGCATGACAAACACCACTGCCAGCAGGACCTTCGCACTTGTTCCATGCATAAAGTCTCTCATCTTGCAAACACCTCCCGTTGCTTTTTGAGGGAAAAGGGGCCGTTGCAAAAATCACGGGCGCACAAAGCACGCCCGTGATTCATTGTTTGGAACCTCTCCGTTTATTGAAAGTCCCTCACAATTCCAGGGGCCTTTCTCAGAATCCCATCGGGGGCACATCCAAAGCAGGCCGTTTCCCCTGCTACAGCCGCCCGGCGACTGGATAAAACCTTCTCTTCTGCGGATACACTCCCAACTGGGAACTTCCGCGATGGACATCACCGTTTTCTCATCGATTATCTGCGCGCCTTATAATAGGAGGAAGGCATGGAAACCTCCAACCGTTTGCCTGTGCCATCCACCACGCAATCCAGCGGGCTGTCCGCCACATGTACAGGCATTCCTGTCTCCTGCTCCACCAGCTGATCCAACCCGCGCAACAGCGCGCCGCCGCCGGTCAGCATGATTCCATGGTCAATAATGTCCGCCGAGAGCTCTGGCGGGGTCTTTTCCAAAGTGCTCTTGATCGCATCCACAATGACAGCGAGCGGATCGGAAAGCGCTTCACGGACCTCTTCTGCGCTGATCGTCACGTTTTTCGGCAGACCGTCCACCAGATTCCGTCCCTTGATTTCGACAGACGCGCGGTCCTCTTCACTGCCGGTTGGGAAAGCCGAACCGATGGCAATCTTGATTTCCTCCGCAGTACGCTCTCCAATCAGGAGATTATACTTCTTTTTGACATAGGAGATGATCGCTTCGTCAAATTTGTCGCCTGCCACGCGCACGGAACAGGACGTTACAATGTCGCCCAGGGAGATCACGGCAACCTCCGCCGTACCGCCGCCGATATCAACGACCATACTGCCGGTTGGGTCCGCCACCGGCAGGCCCGCCCCGATCGCCGCCGCCATGGGCTCTTCGATCAGCTCCACCTGGCTGGCTCCCGCCTGCCGGGCCGCATCTTCAACCGCGCGGCGTTCGACCTCCGTAACCCCGGAAGGGATACACACCACAATGTGTGGGCGGCTGAAAGCGGTGGACTTCACCGCCTTTTTGATAAAATGCTTGAGCATGGTCGCCGTAATATCAAAATCAGCGATCACACCATCCTTTAGCGGACGCACGGCAACAATGGAGCCGGGCGTACGGCCGATCATATCTTTCGCATGCGAGCCAACCGCCAACACCGTGTCGGTTCGGACGTCTACCGCGACAACAGAGGGTTCGCGCATGACAATGCCCTTGCCCTTCATATATACAAGTGTATTGGCTGTACCCAGATCAATTCCAATGTCCTTCGAAAACATGGCCAACATTCCCCTTTCAAACAACGCCCACAACCGGGCTTTCATCAAGCGGCGCGCTGCACGGCTTTGTATATGAGTAAACCCGGCGGCTCCGCATTTCTACAGGGCACGGGTATTTTACATAAACTTTATTATACCCGTTGGTATGCCAATTCTCAACAGAAAAATTGTGAACAAATAAACTTTGGCAAATTCCACATTTTGCCATGAAGAAAATCGACTTTAAACGGCAAATGTCCGCAGAATTCGCGCTACACGGGCAATCGGAAGGCCCATCACATTGTAATAATCGCCGTCAATTCCCTTGACCAACAGCGCGCCCCTTCCCTGAATGCCATAGGCGCCCGCCTTATCCATGGGTTCCCCGGTGGCGACATAGGATTGAATTTCCCCCTCCGAGAGCGGATAGAAGGTCACCTCGGTCCGCTCTGCCGCCACGTCACAACGGTCATCGGTGCAAATGCAAAAGCCGGTGAATACCTCATGCGTTTTGCCGGAGAGCATCCGGAGCATATCCGCGGCGTGCTCCGGGGTCTTGGGCTTGCCGAGGATCTGCCCCTCCAGCGCGACCACCGTGTCCGCTCCCAGAACAACGGCGCCCGGATGACGTGCAAAACACGCCTCTGCTTTCCGCCGCGCTAACAGGCACACGGCCTCTTTGGGCGGCGTCCCATCCGCAAAATGTTCATCCACATCGGACGGCGCAACGGTATAAGAAATCCCCGCCAGAGCCAAAAGCTCCTGTCTGCGCGGAGAAGAGGAAGCAAGATACAGCATCAAATTACTCCTTTACATGGATTCTTGTATACCCCAGGATGGCTGCCAAAAGCAGAATCGCCTGCGCCACATTGACCCGGATGGACAGACCAAAGGTAAGCTGCAAAATAGCAAGATCCAACGTGACAGGCTCCAGCCCAAAGCCAGTGCTCATCCCCAACCAGGACAGGAAGGAAGTCTCCTGGGCCGCTGAACCGATGACACTGCCCAGCACCACAGCCAAAAGCAGCAAAACAATGAGCAATAAGCTCCGAATCAAGGTCTTTTTCATAGCAACGCCCCTTACCGGCCAGTGGAACCCAGACCGCCTGTCCCGCGTTCCGTCTCGCCCAGGTCGTCTGTTTCCTCCAAAGGCAACTGCAAGACCGGCATCAACACCATTTGGGCGATCCGTTCATTCGGCTCAATGGTGTACGGTTCCCCTCCTACGTTGCACAGGCCGACACAGATTTCCCCTCGGTAATCGCTGTCGATCACCCCCACCGCATTGGAGAGGGAAACCCCATGTTTAATTCCCAGGCCGCTGCGCGCAAAGATCAACGCAACGGTATTTTCGTCGGGCAGTGCAATCGCCAGCCCCGTCGGTATCCGCACCAATTCACGCGGTGCAATCGTCACGGGAGACGGGATGCAGGCATGTAAATCCATCCCCGCCGCACCAGCGCTTGCCCGCTCCGGCAGGATGGCATTTTCATTTAAACGTTTGATTTTTAAGGATTTCATAGACAACATCCTTCACTTCCACAATAATAACAAAATCGATTCCAAGAATTATACCAACACTAGATCGGCGGCAATCCCCTGTAACTTCGCCGCCGTGTCCGCATCCAGTTCCGCCGTATAGGGACATCCTTCCGGCGACTCCTGGAAAAAGACTGCAAACGTAGTACATGCCGCAAGATAAGTCCCCACCGGCAACGGATGCTGCCCATCCTCATCCCACAGTTCCACCTCTGGATACGGGTCGGCACAGCGCATGAACGCCACCCTCGCGGGGATTAACAGGTCGTCCAACTCCCCGGCAATTGAAATATAATTCTCCGCCAACATGGACGGTACCTCTTGCGGTCCAGCTTCAACAGATCGCTTTTCACGCCGTTTTTAGGGCTCCAGGTCATCAAAAAAGCAGTTTATCCCCCCGCACGCTTGACCTTTTCCTCCAATGTACGCGCATAGGGAAACATCGTTTCGTCCGCGGTGGGAGATACCGCATTGCTGGTATTCTCTTACAGCACAACAAAAGCCCACGGTTCGCTGGACAGCGTCAAGTCAAGCGCCGAACCCAGTTCATCCTCTGGATCGGCAAAGTTTTCCAACGTATAATACCCTTCGGTTAGATCGTAAACGTCCGCTTCATAGCCGAGTTCCGCGGCCAATGCGTAAAAGGTTCCCGGCAAGTCATTGGTAAACGTATGACTGTTCCCGACAAATAGAATCTTTGGTGTCTCGCCCGGCACCGGGTTCGGGGCCTTTAACTCCATCTTCGCATCAAAGTCCATCACTTCCGCCTCTCCAAGGTTGAACAGCGAACAGCCGGAGACGATTAGAGCCATTGCCACCATCCATGCAAAGACCGTAAAAGTCTTCTTTTTCAAAGAACATCCTTCCCTCTCCATGGACTCATCCCAATAGAACTACCTGCCGAGGTTCTAGCCACCACCAGCCTTTTATGATTCGGGCAGCTTTTCCAAATAACAAGGTCCCGCACACACTGCTTTTAAACGTTCCCTTTTCCGATCAGCTCATCACCCATCCTTTATAGTAAAGCCCCCGGGTAAACGTCCCGGATGGAGGAGACACTCCCTTTCCATGTAGGTACGCTTCCAACACCCGTTGCTGCTCTTCTTTTGTCTCCGTGGTAAACCGCAGGACTCCGAAATCCACATGCTTGACCTCATTCAAGCGGTCGGCCATCCAGAGCGGAACGGAATTGAGCACTTCGCTGCACGCCCCGTAACATTGCACCGGAAAGCGAACCCCTTTGCGGTCGGTCAGTTCCGGCGCCGTTGTACAATGCAGGCATCCTTTCTCAGAATTGGCCGCAGGGCAGTTCCTCGTCAACATCAGCGGCAATCGCCCGTAGAGCACCCAACCGCGGGGTAACGTCCCACCCAGCTGAGCAGCTGCGGACAACGCCAATTCAAAGCTCAGCTCTGTGTCCGTCAAACCAAAATCAGAATACCATTCCAGGGCTGCGGAATTCGTCACATTTAATGAAAAGCCGCCGTGGACGGTCATCCCCAGCTCCTTTGCAAGCGCCGCAGCGCCCAGGTTCCCCGCCCACACATGCGTGATGCCGGCCTCTTTTGCCGCCTGTAACCGCGTTCTGACCGCTTCTTCCATACCGAACATCCCTCGCGGCAGCTCCAAAGCAACGCGGACCCCTTCTTTTCGCAATGCCGCCAGTTTCTCCGGCGCGGCCGTATAGGGAAGGTACACCTGCTCGCATTCCTTTGCTGCCTCCGGAAGATCAATCCCTGAAAAACGTGCACGCAATGGCAATTTTCCACCGGGGAGGTATACCCGGTGCGGCATGGGAGAGAATGGTTTCATGGAAAATGCGACGGGTTCCCGCACCGCGCGGAGCCATTCCAGCTTTTCCAATACTTCCCGGCGCAACCGGTTCAGCAGCGAAACCGGAATACTCAGGCCGTCCTCTAGGTCGCAGGAAATCTTCTCCACCCCAAAAGGCGTACCGCCCGTTTTTTGCAGCTGGTCCGTACACCGCTCTGCGGTCACCGGCCGGCGCAGCGCAGGCTCTGGCACAGGTCCCTGCGCAAAGGTTTCATGACCATCGTGGTCTCGGGCCGTGAGGCACACGGGTTCCCCCGCATGGACCTTCAGTGAAAAGGCAACCGGTACCCTCTGCATCTCTTGGCGGTACAGGTTCCGCAGATCTGAAAACACCGCTTCCGTCGCTCCGGTCACGTCCTCTTTCGTCCGTGTTCCAAACATCTCCCGGCCCAGATGTCCGTCGAGGTACCCCGTGGTAAATCCGGAACGGGAGAACACTGCGCCCAAATTGCGCATCAGATCTGGCGGAAGAGCATGTCCATCGGCGGAAAGACGGCATGCGCGCACGGCCGCCGCCACATATTCCGGACGTTTCATACGTCCTTCGATTTTGGCACTGACAACCCCCGCCTGCGCCAGCTCTCCTATGCGTTCAATCATCGAGAGATCCTTCAGGCTGAGGTCATGGCCGGTTCCACCCGGCGTGGAAAACGGCAGACGGCACGGCTGAGCACACAATCCCCGGTTGCCGCTGCGCGCGCCCAGCATGGAACTGAAATAACACTGTCCGGAAACGGACATACACAGGGCTCCGTGAACAAACGCCTCCAATTCCACCGGACAGGCGGTGTGAACCTCGGCGATTTCACGAAGCGACATTTCCCTGGAGAGCACCACGCGGGCCATTCCGGACGCATATGCTGCACGAACGCCGGCCGGCGTATGAAGCGACATCTGCGTGGACGCATGGATGGGCATCCCCGGCGCGCATCTCTTCGCCAAGAGAAAAAGGCCCATATCCTGCACCAGCACCGCATCCACCGGAAGGGTACAGGCGTATTGCAACAACTCTAACGCAGGCAACAGCTCATTTTCCTGTAACAGCGTGTTCAAGGCAAGATATACTTTTACGCCGCGCGCATGACAATAGTACACGGCCTCTTTGAGCGCTTGCCCGTCAAAATTCTTTGCATTGGCACGGGCGCTGAATGCAGACGCCCCCAAATACACGGCGTCTGCCCCCGCGCGTACCGCAGCCTGGAGGCTTTCCGGGCCACCTGCCGGCGCTAAAACCTCGGGAACCTTTGGTGGCATCGGATTATCGTTCATCATCTTTTTTCTCGAAGAAGCTCATAAAGCCTTCCGGGTCCTCCACCACAGTCTGGGCGCGCTCGCCTGGGATATGTTCTCTCGCCGTACGGGCATAACCCTGCTGCCGCGGAACCGCCTTGGATGGTTTTTGTTGTACCGCCGGTTCTACATCGATGGCCTTTTGTGGCTCGCGAGCAGCTTTCGCCATCTGTTCGGTTTGCTCAGAAAGGCGCGCCCGCAGGGTCTGCATTTCTTTCTTCAGGCGTTCCACCTCCCGGCGTGCCTCTTCTGCCTCTGTACGCGCGTGAGAGGAATCCTCCAGGTAATCCTTGATCTGAGAACGCAGGTTGTCCGCTGCATCCTCCGCTTTATGCTTTGCGTCGCAGTAGTTGAGCGCCGAAATAATCCCTGCTGTTGTGATCGAAATGTGCGGATTCTTTTCCACCAATTCGGTGATTCCGGCCTCCACCTCCTCTGCTATCGCATGGATATACGATTCGCTGTCGTCTGAGGTGAGGGCAAATTCCGCCCCGCAGATGTTTAACCGGATACGGTTCCTGCTCATGAAAACATACCCCCTATTTCCCAGCCGAAAACGGCGCGGGAAACCGTCCGTTCCGGCTTTTTAATCTCTATAGCAGCTATTATTATAGTCTATTTTGGTCAAATAAGGAAGCGTTTCTTTTCTGAAAAAGGGGAAAGCTCTGCAAAACAGTCATATTGTTGAAATTTAGTAAAAGTGCATAAATTTCATCCAAAAATCATTTGCAAGGCACGCAGAGCCCCTTCCTGTGGTAAATTTGGCTTTTTTGGCTTCCCCATGCGGAATTTCCCCCGGAAAGGAAATCCGCGGATAAACGAATGATTTTGTTGTAAATTAGTAATAATTGGTATATAATAAGTATGTATGACCAACAGGTCGTTCTCTCACATATATATACTTCTTGGACATTTGGAGGATTTCTTATGAACTACCGGCTGCCGATCAATACGATCAAAGAACAAATTGTAGCTAAGCTGCAGCATAACTTTGGCCTGACGCTGGAAAATGCAACCGATGATCAATGTTATAAGGCGGTTGTCCTCGTCGTGCGCGACCTCATGGCAAAGGGTTATCTGGAATTCAAGGCCCGCGCAGAGGAAACACACACCAAGCGTGTTTATTATCTCTGCATGGAATTCCTGATGGGACGTTCTCTGAAAAACAATCTGTTCAACCTCGGAATCGAGGAGGACTTCCGCAAGGCGCTTTCCGAAATGGGGCTGAAGCTCGACAACCTGTATGAAAAAGAGCCGGACGCAGGCCTTGGCAACGGCGGGTTGGGCCGTTTGGCTGCATGTTTCCTGGACGGCTTGTCCACCCAAGGGTATCCGGCAATGGGCTATTCCCTTTGTTACGAATACGGCATCTTCCGCCAGAAATTGGTCGATGGCTGGCAGACCGAGCTGCCGGACTTCTGGCTGCCGGGCGGCAAAGTTTGGTTGCAGGAAGTTCCAGAAAAGCGCGTCGAGGTCCACTTCGGCGGCCATATCGAAGAATACTGGAACAACCAATACCATATTGTGAACCATAAGGATTACGACAAAGTGATGGCCGTGCCGTATGATATGTATGTATCTGGCATGGACGGCAGAGGCATCAACGTCCTGCGCATTTGGTCCGCCCGCGGCGAGGCCTTCGATATGTCCCGCTTCAACAGCGGCGACTACCTCCGCGCTATGGAGCAGAATGCCATGGCCGAGGTCATCACAAAGGTCTTGTACCCGGAGGATAACCATCTCGAGGGGAAGAGCCTGCGTCTGTCGCAGCAATATTTCCTGGTCTCTGCGACGATTCAAGACATCATCCGCCGTCACCTGTTCAAATATAGCACGCTCGACAATCTGCCGGATTCGGTTGCAATTCATCTGAACGACACCCACCCGGTGCTTGCCATCCCGGAGATGATGCGTGTGATGCTGGACGAGTGCGGTTATACTTGGGAAGCTGCGTGGGATATTGTTACCCGCACAACCGCCTATACCAACCACACCGTCATGTCCGAGGCGCTTGAATGTTGGAGCGAAGAGCTCTTCAAGTTCCGTCTGCCGCGTATTTATCAGATTATCCAGGAGATCAACCGCCGGTTCTGTGAGCAGATGCATCAGCGTCATGTAGATGGTTATAAGGTCGGCCGTATGGCGCCGTTGAATGACGGTTATGTCAAAATGGCTAACCTGGCGGTCATCAGCGCCCACTCCGTCAATGGTGTGTCTGCGTTGCACAGCGACATTCTAAAGGAGACTGTTTTCAACGATTTCTACACGGAAATGCCCGAGAAGTTCCAGAACGTGACCAACGGCATTGCACACCGCCGCTGGTTGAACCAGTCCAATCCGGAGTTGGCTGCTTTGCTGACAGAAAAAATCGGCGATGGTTATATCCACGATGCTGCTCAGTTGGAAAAATTCCTCGAATTCAAAAATGACGCCTCCGTGTTGGAACAGCTTGGCAAAATAAAACGCAACAATAAGATTCGTCTTGCTGAATATATCAAAAAAGCGAATAACATCACGCTCGACCCGGATTCCATCTTCGACATCCAGATCAAACGTATGCATGAATACAAGCGCCAGCACCTGAACGCACTGCACATTCTGACCCTGTATCAGTGGCTGCGCAACAACCCGAATGCCGACTTTACACCGCACACATATATCTTTGGTGCAAAGGCCGCGGCAGGGTACTACTTTGCAAAGCAGATGATCCGCTTTATCGTCGATTTGGCGGAAACCATCAACAACGATCCCCGCGTAAATCAGAAGCTCAAGGTCGTCTATGTGGAAGATTACCGCGTTACACTGGCCGAACTCCTCACCCCGGCGGCAGACATCAGCGAACAGATTTCCCTGGCTGGCACCGAGGCTTCGGGCACCAGCAATATGAAGTTCATGATTAACGGTGCTGTTACCTTGGGTACGCTCGACGGTGCAAATGTGGAAATCCATGAGGCGGTCGGCGACGAGAACATCATTCTGTTCGGCATGACTACGCCCGAGGTTGCGGCTCTGAAGCGTTCCGGTTACCGTCCGCGCGTCTTCTATGAGAACAACCAGGTGATTCGTAACGCTATCGATGAAATGAACAAGGGCTTCTGTGGCGTGTCGTTCCACGATATTACGGACTCTCTTCTGAACCAAGACCCGTACATGGTCCTGGCGGACTTTGAATCTTACGCACAGGCACAGAACCGCGCTGTAGAGCTCTTTAAGGATCAGAGCCGTTGGAACCAGATGGGCCTGGTCAATATTTCCAAAGCAGGCCGTTTTGCGGCAGACCGCTCCATCCGGGACTACGCCGACAATATCTGGCACGCAACGCCTGTCCCGCCGGCACCACCTGTGGATAAGACTGTCAAAACAGCGGTCAAAAAGCCTATCTTCAAGAAAATGCGCTAAAAGCGATCGGGAGTTCGCTTCCATTTTCCTACCAATTCTCGGATCAAAAATGGATTCCGGGCCCGCCGCCGGGCGCCTCACGGCGCTCGGCACAAAAGCTGTGCACAGCTTTTGTAATGGAACACGGCGTGTTCCATGGCGGGCCCGCTTTGTACGGTAAATGTGGTAAGTCCCGAGAAAGATATGGTACTAGAGGATATCAATACAACGATTCTATTGTTCATTTAAAAGGGGAGAACACGATGTTCAATTCACGCAATCCAGCTTACCGAAACCCAACGGGCGCAGTGCCCGCAAAATCACCGGTTCATTTCCGCATCAACGTTCCGCGCGATTTAAAATGCTCTGCGGCGCGTCTGGTGGTTCAGGACGACAACTGGGGACAAACGGAAAATTTCGGCATGTTCTGGTGCGGTATGGATGGTGAAACCCATGAATGGTGGGAATGCCACTTCACGCCGAAGGCGCCTGGACTGTATTTCTACCGCTTTTACATCGACACATGGCGCGGTACCTTGGAACTAAAAAAAGGATTTGGGGGTGAAGGGTCCACTGAGTCGCACAATGGCCCGTGGCAACTTACCGTCTATGACCCTGCATTTGAAACCCCCAAGTGGTTGTCCGGCGGAATTATGTACCAAATTTTTCCGGACCGCTTTTATAATTCGGGTACGCCGAAGGCAAATGTGCCCGAAGATCGTAAGTTACATGAACAATGGGGTGAACAGCCAGACTGGCAGCCCGATGCACAGGGAAAAATCACCAATTCCGATTATTTTGGCGGTGACTTAAAAGGCATTGAAGAAAAACTTCCCTATTTGAAATCGCTCGGCGTGACCTGTATCTATCTCAATCCCATCTTTGAGGCGCATTCCAATCACCGTTATAACACCGCAGATTATTCCAAAGTCGATCCCCTGCTTGGCACAGAGGCCGACTTCCAGCATTTGTGTACGGCGGCGAAAGCACACGGGATGCATATCATTCTGGACGGCGTATTTAACCATACCGGCAGCGACAGCATTTACTTTAACCGTGAAAAACGCTATTCGGTTCAAGGCGCCTACCACTCGCAGCAATCCCCCTATTTTTCCTGGTACAATTTCCATCCCTGGCCCGATCACTACGACTGCTGGTGGAATTTTGATACCTTGCCAGACGTCAACGAGTGTGACCCTTCCTACAATGACTATATCAACGGGGAACATGGAATCATCCGCAAATGGTTGGCCCTTGGTGCAGATGGATGGCGTCTGGATGTCGCCGATGAGTTGCCGGACGAATTTTTGGAAAACCTGCGAGCAGCAGCGAAAGCAGAGAAACCCGGCGCCGTTGTTTTGGGGGAAGTCTGGGAAGATGCTTCCAACAAGGAAGCCTATGGACAGCGCCGTAAATATTTCCAGGGGCATCAGCTCGACAGCGTGATGAATTACCCCTTCCGCAATGCCATTCTGGGTTTCCTGACTGGGGCAGACGCCTCCAACATGATGGAAATCATTATGAATATCGTGGAGAATTATCCTCCTCAGGTTTTACGCATGTTGATGAACCACATCGGTACACACGATACGGAACGGGCAATCACCGTATTGGCCGGGGAACCGATGCATAATCACGGCCGTCATTGGCAGAGTACCACCCATCTCACCCGTGAACGCAGGCGAAAGGGGTTGCGTCTACTGCGTTTAGCCGCATTGATGCAGTACACGCTGCCGGGAATTCCCTGCATTTACTACGGGGATGAAGCTGGTCTGGAAGGATACCGCGATCCCTTTAACCGAGGCTGCTATCCTTGGGGCAAGGAGGACGAGGAACTGATCGAATGGTACCGCCATCTCGCCAAACTTCGTAACGCATGTCCATGTTTAAAAGAAGGCGCGCTTTATCCCCTGATGGCAGGGGACCATTGTATGGCTTATGTGCGTGACGACGGAAAAGAGCGCCTGTTGGTCGCCATCAACGCTGGGGCACAGGATCACTGTATCTATCTTCCCCCAGAATGGCAGGAGGCAGATCCAATGATTGGTAAATTACCAGACGACCGCAACGCACTTTCCCTTGCACCTCTTGAATGTACCGTTCTAAAATGGGCTTATCCAACAGAAAAGGAAATGCCAGCTCAACCAGCTCCCGGTCCAAAGGATCTTCAATAGGCCGGCCGAAAGCCGCATTTTGCTTTTCCTATATAGGGTTTAGGGACAATGCGGTCTCTGCGCTTTGCTATCAAGTTTTCCTACGTTTTGTACTTCTTTACAGAATGGTATTTTTCTTTTGGGTGGCCGGATGGAAGACGATTTTCCCTCTATTAAAGATTTTTCTAAGCAACCGACAAATAATTGGAAGAATTTTTAAAAAACCCCTTGTAATTTTCGGACAAACATGCTATTATACTATGGCAGCTTTAAGTAAGCTGCTTATGCGCTCGTAGCTCAGCTGGATAGAGTGTCTGACTACGAATCAGAAGGTCAGGGGTTCGAGTCCCTTCGGGCGCGCCATAAAAAACCAACTTAGTGCTTGTCGCTAAGTTGGTTTTTTTATTTTCTCCGCTACCTCATCCTCCAATCATGCTTCGCCTTCCGGGGCTCGCGTTCTTGGGAAGGGACGTCGTCGGAAAAACGCTCCACAGGAGCCTTTTTCTCTCCTCTACTTCGGGCGCGCCACAAAAAAACAACTTAGTGCTTGTCACTGGGTTGGTTTTTTTATTTTTTCCGCTGCCTCATCCTCCAATCACGCTTCGCCTTTTGAGGCTCGCGTTCTTGGGAAGGGACGTCGTCGGAAAAACGCTCCACAGGAGCCTTTTTCTCTCCTCTACTTCGGG
>ENA-ORMO01000445-ORMO01000445.1-human-gut-metagenome-genome-assembly--contig:-NODE-445-length-58196-cov-3.505960_pt1 | contig 58196 bp, 74 predicted proteins | sample MGYA00242106_ERZ509001 | MGnify/ENA primary metagenome ERZ509001 (study PRJEB26280, sample SAMEA2338736) | human gut metagenome | biome: human gut; feature: human-associated habitat; material: faeces...
CCCACAGCTTCAACGGCTCCTGCTCGCTCTTCTCCTCCTCGCCGCCGATGTAGGGGATGCAGTTGTCCACCATCTCGGGCCAGCGCTCAAAGGTCTTGCCCGCGCCGGAGATGGCCTGATAGGTGCACACCAGCGCCCGGTCCAGGCCGTATTTCATCAGTGGGTGCAGGGCGGGGACATAGCTCTGGATGGAGCAGTTGGACTTGACGGCAATGAAGCCCCGCTTGGTTCCCAGCCGCTTGCGCTGGGCCTCGATGACCTGGAGGTGGTCGGCGTTGATCTCGGGGATCACCATGGGCACGTCGTCGGTCCAGCGGTTGGCGGAGTTGTTGGAGATGATGGGGCACTCCAGCTTGGCATACTTCTCCTCCAGGGCCCGGATCTCATCCTTGTTCATGTCCACAGCACAGAAGCAGAAATCCACCATAGAGGCCAGCTTTTCCGCGTCGGCCTGGGCGTCCAGCACCACCAGGGACTTGGCTGCCTCGGGGATGGGGGTGGCCATGACCCAGCGGTTCGCGGCGGCCTCCTCATACGTCTTGCCGGCGCTGCGGGCGCTGGCGGCGATGGCGGTGAGCTGGAACCAGGGATGATGCTCCATCAGCGTGATGAACCGCTGGCCCACCATGCCCGTTCCACCGATGATTCCGACTTTGTACTGTTTCATGGTCGTTCCTCCTGATCATGACGGGACAAATCTTTCGACGCCCGTCGATTTTTGGTTGATTGCAGCGGCACTTTGTACTATAATACTTTACATATAGCGCTGGTTGAATGTGTTCCACGAGAGGACACTTGTCTTTAAGCAGTATAATACCACGATTCCGGAGCGGGGTCAAGAGCGGGGATATTGGGAGGTTCTATGAAAAAACGAGTGATGATGGCCTGTCTGGTTGTGACATTTTTTGCGCTCAGCGCCGCCTCTGCCGCCGCGGTGGAGAACGGCGTGATCAAAGTGGGGCTCCGGTACGGCTCCTCTGTCCTGGACGCCGCGAACCTGGAAAACGTGGTGGGGGAGGGCTATGCCTTCGGCTATTTCGACCGCGGCCGCCAGTTTGTGCCGCTGGAGGAGACCGGAGAGCGGACCATCACCATGTCGCCCTCCGGCTGGGGGACGATCCAGGTGACCGTCACCGGCACCGATCAGGTCCTGTACGAATCGGACGGGGATTCCCTGGGCGTCATGCCCCTGGGCTTTGGAGAGGAACCTGTGACCTGGTTCAAGGGCTACCGCTACACCGGCGGCTTTGAGTACACCCTCTCCGGCGGCGGTGTGCAGGTGGTGAATGTGACGGACCTTGAGAACTATGTCAAGGGCGTGGTCCCCTATGAGATGAGCGGGGACTGGCCCCTGGCGGCTCTGGAGGCCCAGGCGGTCTGCGCCCGGACCTACGCCTGCCGGGACAGCAAGCATCTGGGTACCTACGGCTTTGACGTTTGCAGCGGCACCGACTGTCAGGTTTACAACGGGGTGAGCCTGGCCACGGCCCGCAGCAACCAGGCGGTGGACAACACCGCGGGATTGCGGCTGTACTATGAGGGCGACCTGATCCAAAACGCCGTCTATCACGCTTCCAACGGCGGCGCCACGGAGGACGCCAAAAACGTCTGGGGCACGGAGAAGGGATATCTGAAAGGGAAGACCGACCCCTATGAGAGCAAGACCTCCATCCCCAATTACAGCTGGACTGTCACCTATACCGCCGACGAGCTGACGTGGATCTTAGACCAGAAGCTGGGGTCCAAGGAGCGGTCCATCGGTCAGGTGCAGGACGTCTACATCTCCGCCCTCACCCCCGCCGGGAATGTCTCCGCCGTGACCTTTGTGGGAAGCGACGGCGTCAAGACCGTCACCGGCGAGACCTGCCGGACCATCTTTTACAGCAGCACCTATGGCAAATCCGTCAAGAGCCAGAGATTCCAGATCAACGGCCAGAGCGGCGGCGGGAGCGGCGGTCTCTTTGTCAATGACCCGGCCACGCCTCTTGCCAGTCTGGATGGGGCGGCGGTCCTCTCCGGCTCCGGCGTTCAGACCACCCTCCAGGGGGAGACGGCCACGGCCATCACCTCCACAGGCACGGTGTCCGTCACTGCCGGCGGCGCCGGGACGTTCAGCCGCCCCTCCGGCGGCTCCTTCACCATCACCGGCACCGGGAACGGCCACAATGTGGGGCTCAGCCAGTACGGAGCCAAGGCCATGGCGGAGCTGGGATATTCTTATGAGGAGATCCTCCAATTCTATTACACAGATGTCACCATCGAGTGACGGACAGGACGTTTATGAAAACCAGTGATTTTTACTATGAGCTCCCTCAGGAGCTGATCGCCCAGACTCCCATCCAGAAGCGGGACGCCTCCCGCCTGATGACCCTGGACAGAGCCACCGGCGCGGTGGAGCACCATCATTTTTATGAGCTGCCGGACTTTCTCCGCCCCGGCGACTGCCTGATTTTGAACGATTCCCGGGTCCTGCCGGCCCGCCTGCTGGGATCCCGGCTGCCGGGTGGCGGCGCCTGCGAGGTGCTGCTGCTCATCGACCGGGGAGAGAAGACCTGGGAGTGCCTGGTCCGCCCCGGCCGGAAGATGCGCGCTGGGGCCAGGCTGTCCTTTGGCGACGGCGCTCTCACCGCTGAGGTGGTGGGCGAGGTAGAGGGCGGCAACCGGCTGGGCCGCTTTGACTACGAGGGGGTCAAGCCGGACGGCAACCGGATGCTCCGCTTTGACTGTACCGGCAATTTTTTCGCAGAGCTCGATAAGATCGGGCAGATGCCGCTGCCGCCCTATATCAAGGAAGAGCTCCAGGACCGGGAGCGGTATCAGACCGTCTATTCCCGGGTGGTGGGCAGCGCGGCGGCCCCCACGGCGGGGCTCCACTTCACGCCGGAGCTGCTGGAGACCATCGCCGCCCGGGGAGTGGGCATCGGCTATGTGACCCTCCACGTGGGACTTGGCACCTTCCGGCCTGTGAAGGAAGAAGACATTACAGACCATGAGATGCATAGTGAATACTGCGTCATCCCCCAGGAGACCGCCGATCTCATCAACCGGACCAAGGCGGCGGGAGGGCGCTGCATCTGCGTGGGCACCACCTCCTGCCGGACCCTGGAATCCTGGGCTCGGGAGGATGGTTTCATGGAGGCCAAGGCCGGCTGGACCAACATCTATATCTATCCCGGCTACCGCTTCAAGGTCATGGACGGCCTGGTGACCAACTTCCACCTGCCGGAGAGCACCCTGATCATGCTGGTCTCCGCCTTCGCCGGCAGGGAACACGTCCTGGCCGCCTATGAGGAGGCCGTGCGGGAGCGGTATCGGTTCTTCTCCTTCGGAGATGCGATGTTCATTGGAGACGTGATGCCCTCAAAGGCCCAAAACGGCGAAAAACCTGAAAAATAAGGGTTTTCGGGGAAAATGGCTTAGCCGACGAGAAAATCAGGAAAAGCCGTGTGGATAACCGAAAAGCATCACGCATCGTTAGCTTTGAGGGGATGCTTATAAAATTGAACAACTTTTTTGGCGCATAATGTTGCGGCGATGCTGCATAGACTGCATAAGGTGGCCCCGACCTCAGTATATGAGGCCGGGGCTTTTCTCATGTCTTGTAGGTGAACGTGTGGGTCGATCCGTTCTTGAAGGTGATGGAGATGACGCGGCCATCGTTCACAACGATGTGGTCGATGATCTGCTGGAGGAAGCTGCGCGGGATGGAGGGGTCAATGGCTCGGATGTACTTCTCGTAGTCGATGTAGCGGTCTTCAATCAGCTTGTTCGCCATGATGTAGTAGCTGGCCTTGCCGATGAAGTCGTCGCCCAGTTCCTCGCTGGACTCTTGGTTCTGCAGTTCCTCAATGCGGGCGTTGACTTCTTCGAGCTGTTTGGTGATCTGGCCGCGCTGCATGACGAAGTCTTTCTCGGGCATGGCCTCGTCGTCGTAGAGGTACAGGGCGTTCAATCGGGCGAGGGCATTGTCGAGCTTGCGGCGCCGAGCACGAAGAGTGTCAATTTCGCGGATGGAGTTGTCATCACCGGAGAAGGCGATTTGCGGGCGGTACTCCACGGCGTCACCGGCGGAGCGAAACGCATCGAGAAGCTGACCCAGAGCGTCGGCGCTGACAGAGGCCACGTCCTCGAACGCTTCGCCGCGGAGCAGCTTACGCTCCAGAACATCGGGCGTCGTGGCCTCAGAGGAGTTCTTGGATGCTCTGATGATGTTGGCAACATAGTTCAAGACGAACGGGCCGAGCGTGGTGTCGGAGATGTATTTGTTGGTGCAGGAGGTTCCTTTGCGCCGCCGACTGCCACAGGCGTACTGAGAGGGGCGGAAGCCGTTTGCCCTGCGCCGGTCGAGGTTGGCTGTCATGTTGGAGCCGCACTGGCCGCAGCGGAGCAGGCCAGCAAAGACGTGGATGTTCTTCCTGACGTATGTTTTGTGAGAGGGGACCCCGCCGCGTTTGTTCCGCGTCAGAAGGAACTTCATGCGGTAGAACACGTCGTCATTCAGAATGGGCTCGTGGTGGTTCTCGACGGTGATCCATTCGTCGGAGTCGCGCTTCTCGATGCCTTTGCCGTCTGAATGGACGTTGTAGACGTACTGGCCGATGTACCACGGGTTCGTCAGGATGGTGCGTACCGTAGTCGGTGTCCATTGGCCGCCCGTTTTTGTGACGATGCCTGCGTCGTTGAGGTACTTGGCGACATAGAGCAAGGACTGGTACTGCTCGTACAGTTCGGCCATGCGGCGGATGGCCTTTGCCTCCTCGGGGACGATGGAGAATGTCTTTGTTTCCTTCGACCACGAATAGCCGAAGGGGACACGGCCACCATTCCATTGACCGTCTGAGGCACGGGAGAGCATGACGGCCGTGACGCGCTCGGCGGTGGTCTTGCGCTCCAGCTCGGCGAAAATCAGGATAATGCGCATCATGGCCTCACCGATGGCGGAGGAGGTGTCGAACTGCTCGTTCTTGGAGACGAAGGTGACGCCGAGGGACTGCAGTTCGTCGTGCATGGCGGCGAAGTCGATCAGGTTGCGGCTGATACGGTCAATCTTCCAGACGACAAGGTGGGTAAACTCGCCTGTGCGGATGCGATCCATCATGGCCTGATATTCTGGGCGGTCTGTGTTCTTGGCCGAGTAGCCGGGGTCTTCAAACACGACGTAGTCGGTGATGCCCAGCACCAGCGTGACATAGGCGATAAGTTCGCGGCGCTGAACTTTGAGGGAGTCTTTGTCCACCTGCCAATGAGTAGAGACGCGAATATAGATGGCCGCCTTCTTCGCGGCCAGTTTCTCGGCGATGCGAGAAGCCATACGAAGTCCTCCTTTTTCGGGATATTCCATAGGAACGTCCGACCAAAAATCCACGGACGTTCCGTGTATAACCGTAACCATACCGTAACCGTAACCTATACCGTAAACGTAACGTAACCGTTAGATATAGTTTTGGGGCACCGCTGCTGCGATGCCCCGTATGTGTTTTTATTGCGAGACTGCTTTTGCGAAGCCTCTGGCCGCTGCCACAAGCCCCATCGTGCCATCCATCAGGGCGTCAATGCTGAGAGGCAAGACACTGATGGAGCCGTCGGGTGCAGGCTGCATTGAGGCTGTGTCCGCATAGGGAATAAGGGCCTCGAAGAAACTGTCGGCCTCGGCAGGACCTCGCCCGTTGCTCTGGAGCTGGTGTCGGGTGACACGGGGCTCGGCCACCACATCCGAGCGATGCTGCCCGATGGTGAACTTGAAGAGCTGGTACGGGCGTCCGTCGCCGAGCGGAGCATATTGAACGATGATCTCGCGGCCGATGGAGACGGCGCTGAAGCCGTCCATGACTTCGAGGGCACCGATGAACTCGGTCACGTCGTCTGGGTCAACGCCTTTTGCGGCAGAGAAGCGGTCAATGAGTTCACGGCTGGTAAAGACCTTGTGTGCGGAGGCTGAGTCGATGACCTCGAAGAGCAATTCGCCATCAGCCAGCGTCGCGGCGAGAGCCTTGCTGACATTGCCTTTGTCGGAGAAACCCGCAAGACCGGCGCGAACGAGGACGTCGATGATGTCGGCAGCCTGTCCTTCGGCGCGGTAGAAATGGTCGGCACAGACCTCGTTGAGCTGCTCCACGCTCCACGCCCGCACAATGGAGGCAACGCGGCGTAGATGCTTGGGATCGGCGTCGGTCGGCGACGCACCGGCAAGGGGAAGAGGAAGCCGAACGGCGATACAGCCGGTGGGCGAGATGAACAGGTCGATGCGATACTCACGTCCTACGGTATCGGTGAGTCTGACGCCCTGCCCGATGCAGACGAGGTTCGTGTAGTTGCTGGGGATGCTGTCCAGACGTTCGACCTCTGAGCCGATTTCGGCAAAGAAGGCAGAACGTCCCAAGTCTTTGCCGAAGATCATGGTTAGTTCTCCTCTCGATATTTTTTGAGTACAGTTTCGACGATGGTACGGTCATCTGGCGAGGCCAGAGCGTACAGAGTGGCAAACTCGCGGACTTCTGTGGGGACTGCCTCGTAGCGGTCGTTGCTGAGGCCCAGCAGCCAGTCAACAGAAACGCCGAAGTAGCGGGCGAGCCGAACGACGTACTTGAGTTCGGGTTCACGGACGCCCTGAAGGTATCTCGACAGGGTAGGCGTCGAGACGTTGATCTCTGCGGCGATGTCCTTGGCGTAGAGGCCCCTGCTTTCAATCAGGTCGCGCAGGTTCTTCTTGAAGGCGGTAAAATCGAGTTCGAGTTCCATGATGTGCTTCTCCTTTGCCAGCGTGATTGTTTGTATTAGCCATTGTAAAGCTCTTTGGGTAAAATCGCAAACATTTTTTGCGAGAAAACTGCAAAAAACTATTGACATTAGCCACGTGGATAATTATAATAATCACATAGGTCAATTATCTTCAAAAAAAGATAGGCAGAAAGGGGTGAACATTATGAAACCACTCGAAATCAAGGGAGCCCGCGCAAGGCTTGGATTTACACAGAAGTACATGGCAGAGAAGCTCGGCCTCACGGAAGTCTCCTATGGGAGAAAAGAGAGAGGCGAAGTAGAGTTTACCTTGGATGAAGTCCCGGAGGTCGCCAGCCTGCTCACGCTGAACAATGCGCAGGTGAACGACTTTTTCTTCGACGGCAAGTTGCCAACTGGTTAATCGAGGCCATCATCGGCGTCGGTGTATATTTTTTTGCCCGATGATTAGCCACTCGGATAATTCATCTTGCCACTACGGTAATTATAGGCGATTGGAGGCTCAGAGAAAATGGGACGTGACGCTACGAAAGCGGCGGGAAATCCGTGGTATCAAGCCAGAAAAAAGGCTGCTGAATATGATGACAGGCTATGTAGCCGTGAGAGCGCGGCTGAGCAACTTGGAATGTCGGTATCTTCGCTGGCAGATGCAGAGCTGGGGAACACAAAGTTCATGCCGGTCGATAAGGCGGTGCTCATGGCTGACAGGTACAACGCCCCGTGGTTGCTGAACCACTACTGTCTGAACGAGTGCCCGATTGGATGCAGGCATTCGCTCTCCGATGAAGTGGTGGGCATTGACCGCGTGACGGTCAAGCTGCTGAAGAGCCTGAAGACCGAAAAGCTCGGAGATGTCAAGGACACACTCCTTGACATCGCGGCTGACGGGAAAATCACCGAAGACGAGAAACCGGCGCTTCAAGAGGTTTTGGCCTACCTCGACGATCTGGCAAAGACCGTGAGCGAGCTGAAGACCATCGGAGAGATGGCTCTGAACGAAGATGGTGATGCCCATGGATCAAAGTAGTCTGATGGCTATACTCGCGGAAGAGTATGGCATCAAAAGCCCACGGGAGCTTGCGGAGGCCATTCGGCGGATGAAACCGTTGGATCTGGCCCCGTTCTGCGCGACACCTGAGAAAACAAAGGAGGACAAAGCATCATGACCCGAATGGAACGGCGAAGAAGACGCCGCCGCATCTTTCGAATCAAGCTGGCGACCACAGCGGCCGTGCTGGCGCTGACCACGGCCAGCATCGTAGCCCTGACAGGGGGGGCAGCCGAAACGGTGCTCGAACCAACACCGCAGCCGCCCGCGTTGCAGGCTGAGCCGGTTCTACTGACTGCAGAGCACGACAGTACATACCAGCCCGTCCAGATGACGGCCGAGCCTGTTCAGGAACCGGAACCTGTAGAGGAAGAGGACGAGAACGAGAAAATCGAGGCTGCTCTGCTGAAGCAAGGCTATCTGCACGAGGAGATCCCGCTGGACTTCGACCTGCAGTGCCATTTGATTGCGGTCTGCGAAGAGTACGGCGTCCCTCAGAGCGTGGCTCTGGGCGTCATTCAGGCCGAAAGCTCGTTCACGGCCACGGCCTCGAACGGAAGCTGCTACGGCTATATGCAGATCAACAGCATCAATTCCGATTGGCTGGCCGAGAAAATCGGGGTCACAGACCTGACTGACTCGTACCAGAATATCCGCTCTGGTGTGTTCATCCTGAGCGACCTGTATGGGAAGTACGGGGACTGGCACAAAGCCTTGATTTGTTACAACTACGGCGAGGGCGGCGCTCAGGAGCACGTCTTCAGCAAAGGCTACACGACCACGTCGTACAGCCGCACGGTGATGGAATACGCGGACGCATGGGCGGAGGTGCTGGCATGATCGACACGGCGAAGCTGAACACCGAGGAGCTGGGAAACATCATCGTGGACGTCCAGAACGAGACCGGCTTCTGGTTCGATGTGGATGACATGGTCGCCATCATGCAGCACACCGTCCGCAAGGCAGACCTGAACGGCAAGGACGAGGAGTATGTGCCTCTGCTGTTCAGAAACGAGCTGGAAGATTATGTGATGCGCGAGAGAATCAATGCGATTGGGAGGAGAAACTTATGTGCGACATCTGTATGCACAGCCCTTGCCTGAGCGGCTGCCCAAACGCGCCAGACCCGACGCCGGTGACGCACTGCTGCTCCTGCGGAGAGCCGATTATTCCCGGCGACGAGTACGGCATCATCGACGGTGAGGCGTGGTGCGAGGACTGCTTGGAAGACCTGCCGCTCTGCGTCCTGATACCGAAGCTGGGAGGAGAATGGAGAACCGCGAGCGAGGAGGACATTCCAGATGGATATGACGGTTGAGGTTCCTGAACTGCCAGAGCTGACGTTCGACGAGGCCAGCCACATCTACCGGCTGAACGGCGACATCATCCCGAGCGTGTCGAAGCTGATGGAGCCGCTGAAAGACCAGTGCTACGGCGGTATCAGCAAGAGAACGCTTGAGAACGCCGCCATCAAAGGATCTGCGGTGCATAACAGCATCGAGAACTGGATCAAGTTCGGCATCGACGATATTCCGTCGGAGCATCGCGGCTACTTCAACGGCTTCATGGAGTGGTGGAAGCAGTATAAACCGCGGGTCTTCGGCTCTGAGGTGCGTATCTACCATAAGCTGATGCGCTACGGCGGGACGATTGACCTGCTCTGCGAGATTGGCGGCCTGCTGGAGCTTATCGACTTCAAGACGACGTACACGCTGCTGGAAATGGCCTGCGGTGTCCAGCTTGAAGCCTACTCGCAGGCACTTATTTCCCACGGCATCACACCGCAAAGAAAGCACATCCTGCATCTGAAAAAGGACGGGAAATGGGCGTTCCGCGAGTTCCCGGCCAAAGATCCCGCCAGATGCCGCGTAGTCGGGGCACTGAAATGTCTGTACGACTATGAACAGTCTTACAAATAAATGAAAAGGAGTGTCAGTATGAACGACGCAAAGACCATCGGAAGCAATGCCCTTGTCCTTGACACCGCAGAAGAGAACGTGACCGTGATGAACGCTGAAGAGAGCAAGCTCGGCAAAGAAGTCAGCTTGATTGAGCAGCGGGCCGAAGCGGTCGTCGTCGCCTCTGGAGCGGATTTCGAGGACGCTGGCCTGTTCCTGAAGCAGATCAAGCAGGCCCAGAAGCAGGTCAAGGACTATTGGGAGCCTCTCCGCGTGTCCGCCAAGAAGAGCTACGACGAGGTTCTGAACCACAGAAAGGAAATGATTGAGCCTCTGGAAAAGGCGGAGAAGATCGTCAAGACCAAGGTGAACGAGTACAGCGCGGAGCAGGAGCACAAGCGCCGTGAGCAGGAGGAGGCCATGCGCCGACTGGCTCAGGCCGAGATCGACCGCCACCTGAATGAAGCTGCCGAAGCCGAGGCTAACGGTGACGCTGTTGGCGCAGAGTACGCTATGGCCGAAGCCGAGATGATGGAAGGGGTGTCCATCGCCGGTGGCGTCCAGCATCAGACGCCCAAGGTCAAGGGCATCTCCCAGAGCAAGACGTGGGAAATCTGCGAGTCCGAGTGCGACTGGTCTAAGGTTCCCGTGTCTCTCATTGGCATTGAGCTGCGGCCGGTCGATAAGGCTGCGGTGCTCCGCCTGATTAAGATGTCCAAGGGCCAGGTCGAGATCCCCGGTATCAAGTTCCGCGAAACCTACACCACCAGCGTCAGCACCCGGTAAAACCGGAGAATAACAGGAGGTCAACATGAGCAACGAAAACAAACTGAGCACGGCGCCCGCAGGGGCTGTGGCTCAGAAAACGGCCGGCGGGGGAGCCTTGAGCGTCTTCGCTGACGGCGCGAGCTTCAATACGGCTCTGCGCATGGCCCAGTGCCTTGCGTCGTCTACGGTAGTCCCCAAGGAGTACCACGGAAACGTCGGCAACTGCATGATCGCTATTGAGATGGCATCTCGCATCAACACCAGTCCGATGATGGTGATGCAGAACCTCTACATCGTCAACGGGCGCCCTGCGTGGTCGAGCCAGTGGATCATCGCCATGATTAACAGCAGCCGCCGGTACAAGACTGAGCTGCAGTTCGAGTTCGGCCGCGACAAAGCCGACGGCGGCCTGAGCTGCCGCGCTTGGGCGGAGGATTACTCCGGCCACAAGGTCTACGGCCCGAAAATCACGATGAATATGGCGAACGACGAAGGCTGGACGAGCAAAAACGGCAGCAAGTGGAAGACCATGCCCGACGTGATGATCCAGTACCGCGCCGCTTCGTTCTTCGGCCGCATGAACTGCCCCGATATGATTATGGGCATTTACAGTCAGGAGGAAGTCCTCGACATGGGCGAGCTTCCGACGGATGGCTTCGCTCTGGTGGTCGATCCTGCTACCGGCGAAGTGACCGAGGCTGAAAAGGATGAACCCATCACGCAGGATCAGCGCCAGACGCTTTTCAAGATGGCGACGAGCGCCTTTGGACAGGAAGCGAACGGCATCCTGAAATCCCTGCTGGCCGCCGAGGGCTACGAGTCCACGGAGGGCCTGCCTACGTCTGTGTATCACCGCATCACCGAAAAGGTCATGGAAATGGCTCAGGAGAAGAAACCTGAACCCGAAGCCCCGCAGGAAGCCAGCGATACCGTTCCTGCCAGCGACCAGCCCGATTTCCCCGGTAAAGAGTGATGCGATCCGACGGCATAGCCGTCATACAGACAGGCAGGTGAGAAAATGGCATGGATCAGCGTACACGAAAGTATCGACGGGCCGAAGCTGCGGAATCTGTATAAGCAGCTCGGTTGCTCAAAGTTCGAGGCGACGGGCATCCTGAACTTCTTGTGGTTCTGGGGGCTTACGAACGCTGAGAGGGACGGGCTCATACTGTATGCAGAAAAAGAGGACATCGAGCGATACCTGTACGGCGTCGGCGCAGGTTGTGTGCTCGATCCGAAGAAAATCGTGGATGCACTCTTCGACAGCGGCTGGCTCGACTGGTCGCCTCGCGGAATCTGCATCCACGACTGGGAGACTTGGCAAGCCCAATGGCAAAAGGCCAAGGATGCCAGAGAGCGCGACGCTGCCCGCAAGCGCGAGAGTCGGCGGAACAGCAAAGCGGCGGCCCAAAACGAGGAAAAAGCGGATGCGGCGAGGGACGGTCACACGGACGGTCCCGCGGACGGCGAGGAAAAGCAGCTTAAAATCGACGGGGGAGAGACTCCCGCAGCCGAAAAAGCGCCGACCGAGCCTCCTGAACCGCCGAAGCCCCCTGCGGAACCGGCAACGCCAAAGTACACGCCGACCTTCGACGAGTTCTGGGACGCATACCCGAAAAAGGCTGAGAAAGGCAACGCCTTCAAGAAGTATCAGGCCCGCATCCATGAGGGCTTCTCCCCGGAGGAGCTGCTGATGGCCGCTCGGAACTATGCGACCCAGTGCAAGAGGCTCGGCACCGAGAAGCAGTACATCAAGCACCCGAAGACGTTCCTGAGCGACAGCCGGCCGTTCCTTGACTATCTGCCAGATAAGAAGAAGGCCCAGCCGCCCGAGGACGCGGTGCCCGACAACAAAAATCCGTTTGCGGAATACGGGGAGGAATGACAAATGCAAGGATTTGACCCGCAGACCATTTTGCCCCGTATTGCCGCCCAAGGGCTTGAACGGCAGGAGATCCGCCCCGGCGATTGGTTCGACGATGACGGAATGCTCATGTGCGGGAAGTGCGGTGAGCCGAGGCAGGGGATGGTGACGGTGTCCGCTCCGATGGAGGGCAACCCCGAGAACAAGATGACGTTCAAGGCCACCCGCTCCTGCAAGTGCGACCGCGACAAGGAGGCTGCCGAGAAGCAGGCCGAGCAGAACAAAAAGGACATGGAGCGTGTCGCCCGTCTGAAAAAGGCGAGCCTCATGGATGAAAAGCTCCGCGAGGCATCCTTCGACAGCTTTCAAGTCACGAAGTACAACGCCCGAAACCTGAAGCTGTGCCGCCGATACGCTGAGGCGTTCGACGAGATGGTGTCCAAAAATCAGGGTTTGATTTTCTGGGGAAGCGTTGGTACGGGTAAGAGCTTTGCGGCTGCCTGTATCGCCAACCACCTGCTGAACCGCGGCGTCCCCGTGATGATGACCTCTCTTGTGAAGCTGCTGGAGCTCATTCAGGGCGGCGAGGAGAAGGAGAGCGACATCATCGCCCGGATGAACAGCGCGAAGCTGGTCATCTTTGACGATCTGGGTGCCGAGCGCAACACCGATTATGCGCTTGAGAAGATTTACAACATCATCGACAGCCGGTATCGGCGGAAGCTCCCGATGCTCCTGACCACGAACCTGACCATCGACGAGATGAAGGACGAGGAGGACAGACGGTACAGCCGCATTTATGACCGCATCTTCGAGACCTGCTACTCGATGCAGTTCACCGGCCCGAGTTGGCGGAAGAAGGAAGCCAGCCGGCGGTTCACGGAGATGGAGAAGCTGTTTGATATTGACTGAAAGGAGAAGCCAAATGGAAATGAAGCAGCGGGTACAGCATCTTATCGCTGATGTTGAGAGGGCCTGTATCAAGTACAAGCTGAACATGACGATTTACGACGGGAAGCTCGCGTTCGTCGATCAGGAGAGCCGCCACATCGTTGCAACGTGGGGCCCGCAGTTCAAACTCAGCGAGGAGCCTGAACATGGCGGGGAGTAAAGAGGTCTTCTACCTCAAAATCGGGAGTGAAGCCGACCGCGTGACGGTCGCCTCGATCCTGTTCCGAAACGGGTATTCCGTCCAGCCCGTGAAGCAGAAGAAGGACGGGAGAAGCAACGAATACCTCGTCAAGTATTGGATTGGCGAGACGATGGTGGAGGGGGCTGAGATACCAAAATGAAGCTGAAGTTTTCCGTCCTTGGAGAGCCGGCGGGCAAAGGCAGGCCGCGATTCCGAAACGCTGGCGCGTTTGTTCAGCCCTACACACCGGAGAAGACGGTCAGCTATGAGAACCTCGTCAGGCTCGAATACCGCCGTCAATGCAACGACTTCAAGTTCCCCAAGGACACACCGCTTGATGTGCGCATCACGGCGTACTACGGCATCCCCAAAAGTGCCAGCAAAAAGAAAGCGCAGCTCATGCGCGAGCGGAAAATCAGACCGATGAAGAAGCCCGACTTCGACAACATCGGCAAAATCGTGTGTGACTCTCTGAACGACATCGCCTATCACGATGACGCTCAGATTGTAGACGCACAGGTAAGAAAGTTCTTCAGCGACGACCCGAGGGTTGTCGTGACAATTCAGGAAGCAGAATAGGAGGCAATCATGAAGAAACTCGCAAAACTCAGCCCCGGCCGCATTTTCAACTTCGCCGGTGAGAAGTTCGTCGTCATGGAACAGCGCGACGGCGCTGCGTTCGTCCTGCTGGCTCAGAGCAAGGAGTCCTGCCCGTTCAACGACAAGGACGATGCGGAGAACCGCAACGACTACACCCGCTCAACCTTGAAGGAGCGCATCGACAAGTGGGTGGAGGCCCTGCCTCGCACCTCGGAGGAGGCCGCGGCCATTCTCCCGTTTGAGGTGGATCTGAGCTGCACCGACCGTAGCAAGAGCTACGGCACCATCACGGTCAAGGCGGCACCCCTGACGCTTTGGCAGTACGGCCAGTTCAAGGAGTTGATCCCGCTGAACGAGGATGACTGGTACTGGCTCGTCACGCCTTGGGCGTGTCGGTGGCTCCGCTCCCCGTACACCAACTACACCAACCTCGTGTGGCTCGTCTACTCCAATGGCTACTACAGCTACTACTACGCATCCAACTCGTTCGGCATCCGCCCCGCTTTGCTTCTTAACTCTGACCTCTTGGTCTCTTTGGACGACGAGGTTGAGGATGATTGCTGCGGCGAATGCGACTGCTGCGGTGGCAAGGGCCTGCCCAGCCTCGACGGCATCAGCACGGCGACGCTGCTGGAGGAGATCCAGCGCAGAGCGATGCGGGCCGGCTCGGTCTTCATGGGTGAGGATGGGACGGACGAATGAGAGATCTGGAGTTTAGCGGCTATTGGGAAGGCGAAGCCGTGTACTCGTGCGACTGCTGTGGCAAGGACGTTTCGTTCCCGTTCGATAGCGAGGACATCGACTCGAAGGCCCACCGGAAAGAGCTGCGAGAGCGGCTCGGATGGATCACGACGAAGGTGGATGGCGAGTGGCACGACTTCTGCTGTGAAGCCTGCCGAAACAAGTACATCCGCGACACGACAAAATGAAGGAGGAAAATACCATGAGCAAGGACTATTCTCTGTCCCTGAGAGGCGAGGCTTTCAACAGCCTGTGCGCTGACTTCGACACCACGCTCCGCGACGTGCTGGCTGGCATGATCGAGACGGAGCAGAACACCGGCGAGATCAACATTAAGGTCAAAATCACCCTCACCGATGACTCGGCCCCCGACTACACCGTGGCCGGCGGCCATCAGACCAGAGAGGTGACGAAGCCGAAGTTCGACCACACCGTCGCCTACGTCATCCAGCGCAAGGAGAAGAAGAGCGGCAGCTTCTCCGGTAACTTCGAGCTGGTCTTCGATAAGGCCAGCGGCCAGTATTTCTACCGCGACATCGACAACGGCCAGACCACACTCTTTGATGGTGACGGCGATTCTGCTGACTTCGCCAACACCCAATATGACGTCGTTGACGAAGGCCCCAGAGGGCTTCCTGCGGCCCATGAGAGCAGCGTAATCGACGGGGAGGAAGTTGGACCTGCGGACACAGAAGACGCTACTCCTGACGCTGCTGGCGAGTTCGAGGAGAAAGCCATCGACCCCGCGCATGATCCGTCCAAGCCCTTCGGTTGGCTCCGCCAGTTCATCGGTGAGACGATGAACGTCACCGAGGCGATGGGCAATTACACCGTCCGTACGCAGGGCAACAAGGTTGTCCTGTCCTCCGCGACCAGCCCCGAGAACCCGTTCTACTGCTCCGCTGAGAAGCTGAGCCCCCATGTCGGTCACGCCGTCGTGTGCGTCGGCTATGGCGATGACGAGATCGTGAACATCTCCATTGAGTGTGAGGATTGCAGCGAGGTTCTGTTCGACATCGACTCTCCCCATGTCGGCATGGAGGATGCCGCCGAGGAAGAGGCTTCGGGCGAAGAGGAGCCGACCGAGGAGACGGATGCGACCGACGCTGCCGCAGAGGAAGAGCCTGTCACCGAGGAACCTGCTGACGAGAACGAGCCCAACGGCTACGAGTACGACGAACCCGAGGCGTAACGAACCGCGATTTGAGCAGAGAGGAGGGCTGGCATGAAAAGCCCAATCGACATAGTGCGAGGCAGGATCGTTGACATCGACAAGCACGGCATCGTGACCATCAAGGCCCGCTACGACGACTGGCCGATGCTCCTGAAGCGCGAGTACAAGGAGTGCAATATCCAGATGATCGACAGCCGCCCGCTGTCCGATAAGCAGAGGCGCACCTGTTACAAGCTCATTCGAGAGATCTCGAACTACACCGGCATGGGGCTTGACCCGACCAAGGAGTACATGAAGCTGAAGTTCATCGCAGAAGACCTGCAGGAGACGGCTGACCAGATGTTCTCCCTGAGCAACGCCCCTATGAGCCTTGTGTGTGCGTTCCAGCGGTTTTTGGTGCGGTTCATCCTCGACTGGGACATTCCGTGCAGCTTCTCTCTGCTCGATTTCGTGGATGATGTTCAGGACTATGTGTACGCTTGCTTGGTGAGCAAGAAGTGCTGCATCTGCGGGAAACCGTGCGACCTGCACCACGTCGATCATGTCGGCGCGGGCCGCGACCGCGAGGAGATCATTCACGAGGGAATGGAGGTGCTCCCGCTTTGCAGGGGGCACCATTCCGAAGTCCACGTGATAGGGTGGCTGACGTTCCAGAAGAAGCACCACCTCACGAGGGGCGTCCTGCTGGATAAGCACCTGTGCAAGCTATACAGACTGAAACGAAAGGAAGAATCCGAGAATGCTGAACAAGATAATCTTGATGGGCAGATTGACACGTGACCCCGAACTGCGGCGCACCGGAAGCGGGACAGCCGTGACATCGTTTGCGCTGGCTGTTGACCGCGACTTCAAGGGGCAGGGCGGAGAGAAGGAGACGGACTTCATCGACGTGGTTGCGTGGAGAAATACCGCCGAGTTTGTGAGCAAGTATTTTACGAAAGGCCGCATGGCTGTCGTGGAAGGTCGGCTCCAGATCCGCGACTGGAAGGACAAGGAAGGCAATAACCGCCGCAGCGCGGAGGTTGTGGCCGACAATGTCTATTTCGGGGACAGCAACAAGGACGGCGGTAATCGGTCTGGAGGCGGAAGCTACGGTGGCAGCTACGACAACAGCTACCAGCAGCCCAGCGGAGATTTTTCCGAGATTCCCGATGACGACGCCGGCGAACTGCCGTTCTGATAGGAGAGCATCGAATGGAAAAGAGTAAGATCGAGTGGTGCGACAGCACATGGAACCCCGTGAGCGGCTGCTACCATCCGTGCCCGTACTGTTACGCCAGATCGACGGCGAATCGCTTCAAAGGCTGCGACTGTGCGGCCGGCGGAGAGACCGACGAGAATGTGGTGTACCTGAAGGAACGGCTGACTGTTACCAGCAAGGACGGCGTCGTCCGAAATGCGGCGTACCCCTTCGGCTTCACGCCTACGTTCCATGAGTACCGCCTCAATGACCCGCTGACGAAGGGGTTCGGCAAGACGATTTTCGTCTGTTCGATGGCTGACCTGTTCGGGGATTGGGTGCCTGACGAGTGGATCAAGAAGGTGTTCGACGCCTGCAAGGCTGCCTCCGGGCACAGATACCTGTTCCTCACCAAAAACCCAGCGCGTTACATCCGACTGTACGAGGCGGGCCTGCTGCCTGCTGGCGACGAGTTCTGGTATGGCTCAACGACGACCGAGCGTGATGTGCCGATGTTCTGGTCGGACGAACACCACACCTTCGCCAGCATTGAGCCGATTTTGGGGCCGCTTGGTAATCCCAAGAAGGACATCATCGAGCCGATGGACTGGTTCATCCTCGGCGCGGAGACGGGCAACCGCAAGGATAAGGTCCCGAAGCGCGAGTGGATCGAGGGCGTGGTCGAGCAGGCCAAGGCGCTCGGCAAGCCGGTCTTCATGAAGGATAGCATGAAGCCAATTTGGGGCGACGACATTATCACAGAGTTTCCGTGGAGCGAGTGAAAGGAAAAGACGATGACCAATGATGTGAAGATTTTTGCAAAGACCATCGAGCAGGAAGCGACGGAGCAGATCGAGAAGCTGTCCCACCATCCCGTGAGTGACGGCTCCAAGGTGCGGATCATGCCCGACGTTCACGCCGGCGCTGGGTGTACCATCGGAACGACGATGACCATTCACGACCGCGTCTGCCCGAACCTCGTGGGCGTGGACATCGGCTGCGGTATGCTGGCCGTCAAGCTGGGGCGGGTGAGGCTCGACCTTGACGAGCTGGATAAAGCCATCCGCTGGAATGTGCCGGCCGGGTTCTGCACCCACAACTACCCGAAGGAGTGGTTCGACCTGAGCGGCCTGAAATGCGTCGGCATCGACAACAGCCGTGCGCTCCTCAGCATCGGGACGCTCGGCGGTGGCAATCACTTCATCGAGGTTGACAAGGATAAGAGCGGCGGCCTCTGGCTGGTGATCCACACCGGCAGCCGAAAGCTCGGTCTTGAGGTGGCGAACTGGCATCAGCACAGAGCGATGGAGGCCATGACGAAGCCCACCAGCGGGGAAATCAGCCGTGTCGTCGCCGAGTACAAGGCTGCTGGCCGACAGAAGGAAATCGCCGGTGCGCTGGAAGAACTGAGAAAGAAGCACAGCGACTTCGGAGCACCCGACCTCGCGTACCTAACCGGCGAGCTGATGGATGACTACCTGAGCGACATGGAAATCATCCAGCGTTACGCGGAGGCCAACCGTCAGGCCATCGCAAAGGCCATCCTGAAAGCTATGCACATCGTCCCACAGGAGCAGTTTACGACCGTGCACAACTACATTGACCACGAGAGCATGATCCTGCGGAAAGGCGCCGTGTCTGCCAAGAAGGGCGAGCGCCTGATTATTCCGATGAATATGCGCGACGGTTCTCTGGTCTGTGTCGGCAAGGGCAACGACGATTGGAACCAGTCGGCGCCGCATGGAGCTGGCCGCCTGATGTCCCGCAGCAAAGCCCGAGAGTCTATTTCCATTGGAGCCTACCGCGAGACGATGCGGAACGTGCATAGCTCCTGCATCAGCTACGACACCATAGACGAGGCGCCGTTCGCCTACAAGGACATGAAGGAGATCATGGGCTGCATCGGCCCGACCTGCGACGTGCTGGAGATTATCAAGCCCATTTACAACTTCAAAGCATCGTCATAAGGAGGGATAGTCATGGGAAAGAACGGATACCTGCAACGGCAGAGGAACACGGTCAACGTCTACCGGCAGGCTGAGAAAGAGACGTACATCCAGTTTATGACCGATACGCTCATTCTCACCTTGAACGACCCAGCCGTCATGGGGAAGGATGTCTTCGGCGAGAAGCGCATCCGCCGCGTGGTGGAGGCGTGGGGCAAGGTCTTCGACAAGTACCACGGCGCTCTGGAGAAGGGTGACGAGCAGGACTATTGGCAGATCAAGATGGACATGAACTTGAAGGGCATCCTCGGAGAGAAGGGCTTTGAGCCCTTCGAGAAGAGGTATGAGTGGGTCAAGCAGGCGTGAGCCTCGCGGGGCCAGAGCGAAAGTGAGGTGAACGGGGCTTCCGAACTCTATGAACGAGGAAAAACACTACGACGTCGAGGCCGTCAAGCAACGGCTGATAGACCTCCGCGATCTGAGGCGTGAAATCGAAAATCAGTCCGAGAGGCTGGAGCGGTTGGAGACGAAGCTGGTAGGCGTGGGAGCCCAAGCCCTCACGGATATGCCAAAATCGCCGAGCCCATCCAACGACCGCATCTCAGACTTGATGCAGCAGAAGTTCGACCTTGAGGAAGACATCCGGGCGACGCTGGAACACAGACGGCGGGAGAGGATGTTCTTCGAGAAAATCATCCGTCGGCTGAAACGCTCCGACGAGCGGGCTGTCATCCGAAGCCGATACCTCGACGGGGCAAGCTGGGGCGATGTGGTGGATCTGCTGTACGGGGACGAGGAGGATCTGTTAGAACGGGAGGATATGTACCGCAAGCGGGTGTTCAAACTCCACGGCAGAGCTTTATTGAGCATGGCCCAGTACATCGAAGATAACGGCCTGATGTGGAACCCCGACGACTACGACGAAACTGAATAGAAAACCGAGAGCAGGCTTCGCGGCCTGCTCTTTTTCTGCCTGCGCAGAGTATTAACGGAATGATTTATAATTATAGAAATAATATGAAACAATTAACGTAAATCTATTGACTTAGGTAGGTAATGCAGTATAATATACTCATAAGATAACCAGATGGATAATCTAAGATAACCAGTAGGAGGAAATAACGATGACCAGATTTCAGATGGAACTCAGCGGGAAGCTCGGCCAGTTCTGGCAGAACGAAGCCAAGAAGGAACTTGAGCGCGTGAAGTCCGACTTGGACTCGTGCAAGATTATCATTGACAGCGACGGCGTTGCCCGCAACAGCATTGGCTGTGCGCTGGCTGATGATATGCTCGAAAAGGTTGAATTGGTCGCTCCCGACTGCGTGAACGTGTCCGCTACTCGCGCCACCTACGAAGCAGAGGTGCGGGAGGCTCTGAAAGGTTACGCCAGTCGGCAGCCCAGCGGCGAAGAGATGCACGAAATGAGATCGGTTTTCGGCGCCGGAACTACGGTGGTCGATGTCCTGAGCGGAAGGAGATATGCGGTATGAAAAATGGCGGCTGGGTTCGGTGGAGACATTGGACAGAGAACGGACTGGTAGCGTTCGGGCAGATGCCGCTCCGAGATGTCGGGCGGGAGCTTCAGAAGTTCGAGGCTGAAGCCCTCAAGATTCTGAAAGAGACCGGCGCAGACCATGTCCTGTACGGCGTGAAGGAATACGACAGCGACGGGGATCTGGATATGGTGCGTTTCTATCTGGAACCGATGTCGGAGCAGGAGTTCGAGGATCGCGTTGTGAAGAACAGCACAGGGATGACGGTCTATGCCGTACATAAGAGATAAGGAGGAATGCGAAATGAAACTGAAGGACATGGTGAAACTGTTGTCAAACAACGATGCCTGCGTGGTACTGAAGGTGAAAGACGGGCAGGAAATGAACCTGATCTCGCTCGGCTGCTTCAATGGAGATGAAGTGATGATGCGCCTGACGAAAGGAAGAGATGTGACCTGCACGTTGTTCCGAAAGAACGGCAAGAGCTTCTCGTGGCACTGGGGAGCAAGCGGGTTTACGCTGGTCACAGATCAGGTGTGGCGAATGGGCCAGCTCATTCAGAGTTGTATCGAGAATGACTTCGGCATCAAGTGTAAGTATTGAGGAGGGGAAAGACATGATTCTGAAAGTTCGGGACGAGCAGGATTTCAACCTGACCATGAAGCAGAACATCGACTGCGAGAAAGGTTTCATTGAGCTACTCGTGACCGCGTGGGACAAGAAGGCCCACACGACAGAGACGCGAGTCTTCTCCGCTGAGAAGTTCCGCGATGCTATCGACTATTACCGCCAGAAGGAAGTGGAGATGTTCAACGAAGCGGAGGCACCCCAGCAGAAAAGAGAGTTCCGCGTGAAGACGCCGCTGGGCGAGCTGCGCATCCAAGCAAAGCACGGCGGCGGGGATATTCTGGCTGACTATCCCGGCGTGTATGTGGACCTGATCCGTGAGGGACGCGACCCAGAGATGATCGCCTGCGTCGAATATGACAGCCACGACGGCAGGATGCTGACGACCGTGTATGACATTGGGCATGACGAACCGACTGTCATCCATTACTACGATTTGGACGAGGAGGAAGAAGCATGAGCAGACGCCTGACGAAAGAGTTGGTGTTGCAGTGGCTCAAGGAGGCTGACGGCTGGGAGGCAGGGCACAACGAGCTCTTCGAGTACAAGCACTGGAGCCTCGGCATTCACAAGGAGGACGACAGCTACCAGCCGTTCACGTTCGGGGTTGCTGGGCACCACAAGGGAACGGCGGAAACCATCTGCAGGCGCTATCGGAGCATTGAGGAGGCCATGTTGCACGTGGTCAACGGCTTCAATGAAAATGCCAACGTCCGAAACCCGTATGCGTCGCTTGATGAAGCGATGAACGACACGCTTGGCTGGCTGGCGCGGGTCAACACCAAGATCAGCTACCTTTACCGCGACGCCGACAACTACAAGGTTCGCCACGAAGTCGTGATTGCAGGCAGCGTGAGCGAGGAACAGGAAAAGGCCATCGAGGACAGCCTCGATGAAGGCGTTTACTTCATCCCGTCGCAGGTTGGTTTGCCTGATGACCGCTTCGGCAGCGTCACCGCGGCAGACCACCCGTGGTTTGAATGGGTAGGCATTGAGCCTACTGCAGACCGACCGACGCTTCATGTGACGGCTGAGGAGTTGACGGCCAAGTTCGTAGACGCTGCGAACGGATGGACGGAGTCCACGGACGCGACAGCGGACGGTCTGCGCCCGTACAGCGTGACAGTCCGAGAAACGCTGTCCAGAAGCGTGATTATCTGGGCTGACAGCCACGAAGGGGGCAGAGGAAAAGGCGGCTGACCTGAGTAACGACGGAACAATCAGCCTGACAGATCAGGACTTCATCGACCGAGAGATCGAGTGTAACGGCGTGGCCGGGGCATACGATCTGAGCACATTCAAGCAGTACGGCAAGGAGGAGTGAATATGGCATACGAAATTGAACTGCACTACGGCTTCGAGAGAAGCCACGATACCTACGAAACCTACCACGCTTTCGAGGCGACAGACATCGAAGAAGAGGCGGATGACGCCGCCATCGAAGCGAAACTCGCTGACCTGCTCGACTGCAGCCCGGACGACGAGGACTTCGACTGCAAATCCATGCGCATCACCCTGCCTGAGAGAACGGTGGAGCGCATCCGAGCGGAGGGCTATGCAGCCGGAAGACTTGGCGTACTGGCCCAGATGATCGAAGGCCCGTGGAATAACGACGCCTGCAAGGGCTACGCCATCATGGCAATGGAACGTGCCGGCCTTGACCCGGAGATGATCCGCAAGGTCAGTAGTGCGATGACCGACTGCTTCGACGATACCACGGTCGCGGAGGCTGGCCGGTACTACGTGAAAGGGGCGGTTCGATGAACGACGAGACTACACGGATCGCCGAACGGTACGGCATCACCGAGAAGTGCTCGTTGCTTGAGCACGACCTGCTGGGCATCGACGGTGTGACCAGCGTGGAGTTTGACCTGAACGGGTTCCTTGATGACATTCATCAGGTGATCGTGTTGGTTGGGTACAAACACAACAAAATCGGAAGCGCATGGAGCGTGGCTGGGAAGATAGTGGAAAAGGCTTTGCTGTACCACGACCTCAATGATTCTGGAGATCTGATTGAAGATTATGGGGAGCACCTGTACCTCGTTTTCAACTGCGGCCCGAGCTGGCCGAAGAAAGGAGAGGTTGAAGCATGAGCGACTATGAGACGTTCCAACTGCAGTGGATGATCGACCACGGGCATTCTCTGCATGAGCTGATGGAGGAGCTGCAAAGCCTTCAGTACGACGACCCCGAGGACAGCGACCAGATTTCAACCCCGATCACGGAGCTGTTCGAGAGGTGGGAGCGGGACAGAGGGTTCGGGTCTGAAATCTGGCCTTGCGAAGCCGAGTACGAGGGCTGCGAGGGCAAAGACACGGCTGGTGGGAAAATCATTCTGCTTTTCAGCGATGATGACGGCGTGTTCGACACGGCTTTGTATCGCGTCAGAAACTACGACGGCCACAGGTTCGCGCAGAGCCTCGGGAACGCAGAGATGAAGTGGAGGCACAGTGAAGATGAATACTTTGACTTTGTGCTTACTTCGCTCCGAGGGGACGGGTACGACATCGAGGAGATAGAGGATTACGAAGTATTCGACATGGGCATATAGGAGGAGACCCGGAATGAACCAGTCAAAGTATATCTACCTGCTGGCCGGCCCGTCTGGCTCAGGCAAATCCAGCGTTGCCCGCAAAATAACGGAGTGGTACGGCTTCAAAGAGGTGTGGTCGTACACCGAACGCCCGCCTCGATACGCTGGAGAGCCGGGTCACATCTTCGTGACACCGGAGGAGTTTGATGCTGCTGGCCCGATGTGCGCGTTTACGCTCTACAACGGCTACCGCTACGGGGTGCCACAGTCGGAGATTGACAGCAGCCTTCTGTACGTCATTGACCCCGCTGGCATCGAATACATGAAAAACCACTATGCGGGAAGCAAGGGCATTGCGGTGATCGGGATATGGGTGCCCGAAGGAGTGAGAAGGGAGCGCATGATTTCCAGAGGCGACGCCCCTGCGATGGCAGATGAACGCCTGCGTATCGACGCAGAAGAGTTCAAAACGCTGCACCTCATGTCGGATGTGTGGCTCCGTAACATGGATTTGGACGTTACGGCTGAAATGGTGAGCGCCTATATTTTTGCAAAGGAGAAGCAGGCATGAGCAGAACGAAGATCGAGCGGCGCTACCGCAAGATGCAGGCCGACGCGAAGGCGTTCGGCGCGGAGCTTCTGACCGAGGAGAGCATTTTCATTGACGATGACCACCTCGATTGCGTGTGGTACGGCGGCCATATCGGCGGCCTGAGATACAAGGGCTACGAGGTGTCCATCGAGGTACATGGAGACGTCGAGATCGTCGGCTTCATGAACGGCCACGATTTCCTGTATAAGAACAAGCAGAACACCGGCGCGATGAACATGGCGGCGTCTGACGCTCTGAGAACTACCTTCAAGAGTGACGCAGAGCTGTGGGATGCCCTAAATGCAGACGAAGAGGCCGAAAACAAGGTGGCCTTTGAGAACAATAGCTGGATCGAGGCATTTGTGAAAGACCCGAAAGGGCATTGGCACGGGTCGAGCGTCGTGGATGACGCGGACGACGTGCTGGACGCCTGCGGAGGTATTTCTGGATGGATCGACTGGCTCAATGAAAACTACATCAAGGAGGATCAGGCATGAGCAAACACATCACTCGGGAGGTTTGGGCGGCGGCCGGGGACTTCTACAAAGCGGCACAGCCCGGAGACACCGTGGACGAGCAGATCGTCAATGACTTCCGCGACTGCGTCCCGCCCGCATCCATGTCGAGCGGGTATCTGCAGGTGGGCGAGGCATACGACCACATGGTAGACGAGAATGGCCGCTGGCGCCCGACGTTTATGACGTTCGCCTTCAAGGATGGCGTCTGGGTTTACTGCGGGTGCTGCTTCCACGGCGAAGCCGTCCACCGTGAGCGCATTTGAATACCTGTATCGGGGAGTAAAAGACAGGAAAAGAGACAAAAAGAGAGTAACAAGAATTGATGGGGAGCGAACGGGATTGAAGTTCACCATCAACCTGTATTATCGTGTAGCATAGAAAATCTGGAGAGTCCGAGGGGGACAAGAAATCCAGACGAAACGGAAAGACAACAAGGAGGTTCAACGCATGAGCAAGATACTCTTCACTTCGGAATCGGTCACGGAAGGCCATCCCGATAAAGTGTGCGACCGCATCTCTGACGCAGTGCTCGACGAGGTCATGAAGCATGACCCGAATGGCCGTGTGGCCTGCGAGACCTGCTGCACGACCGGCATGGTGCTGGTCATGGGCGAGATCAGCACGGAGCACTACATCGACTTTGCCGGTATCGCCCGCGGCGTCCTGAAGGACATCGGCTATGACAGCCCCAAGGCGGGATTTGACGGCAACACCTGCGCGGTGATGGTAGCCATCGACGAGCAGAGCCCCGACATCGCAATGGGAACCAACGACGGAGTCGGCGGAGCGGGGGATCAGGGAATGATGTTCGGCTACGCCTGTAACGAGACACCGGATCTGATGCCCCTGCCTATCACGCTGGCGAATAAGATGGCATACCTGCTGATGAAGAAGAGAAAGGACGGCACGATCCCTCACATCCTCCCCGATGGCAAGACACAGGTAACGGTGGAGTATGACGAGGGGGGCAACCCGGTACGGGTTGACACCGTCGTCATCTCTACCCAGCATGAGGAGTGCGTCGCACCCGAGGATCTGGAGGAGCCTCTGAAGGAGCACGTCATCAAGCCCGTCCTCGACGAGCTGCTGACCTACCAGCCCAATATGGACGTTGACACCTACGCCCTGTTCATCAATCCCACGGGTCGCTTCGTCAAGGGTGGTCCTGCCGCAGACTCGGGCCTCACCGGACGTAAGATCATCGTGGACACCTACGGCGGCTATGCCGCGCACGGTGGCGGCGCTTTCTCCGGTAAAGACCCCACCAAGGTTGACCGCTCCGCAGCGTATGCAGCCCGCCACATTGCAAAGAACATCGTGGCTGCTGGCATCGCTGACAAGTGTCAGGTTCAGCTTGCCTACGCCATCGGTGTTGCGCATCCCGTGAGCATCCGCGTCGATACCTACGGCACAGGTAAGTACGCCGAGGATAAGATCTGTGACGCCGTCGAGGCCATCTACGATCTGACCCCAAGAGGCATTATCAACTGGCTTGACCTGCGTAAGCCCGTCTACAAGAACACCTCCGCCTACGGCCACTTCGGCAACGTCATCGGCGAGGAGCGTACTTGGGAGAAGACGGACACTGCAGAGAAGCTGCTCGAAGCCATCAAGTAAGCGCAACAGACCCAGCAAGGCGCTGCTTGGTGAGAACCCCTGAGTATCACAACCACACGGCGCCTGAGGGCCTGAAACCTGCATCGAAAACGCCACGACGGCGGAACGGTGAGGCGGAGGGCCATCGGCTGGGTATGTGTCACCCCTAAAAAGGGATTTCACAGCCTGCCGCAGCGAGGCGCGAGGCATCCGAACAAGGTCACAAAAATGCGTAGCGACACCGTAAAACCTTGCTTTAGGTAGGCCGTATGGTACAATAAAGTAAAGATATTCAGGAGGCAATCACATGGCAATTATGACAGGTCGGTATAGCAACAAGGAACTCCGAAACGATGGGTATTATCCCGTCGGCATCAGCGTCGGCAAGCCCAGATTTTCAACTGGGTACGAGATCCGTGAACAGTGCTACGCGCTGGCTCCGCGGTACGATATGCTGAAGCTGGGCTATGAGGAGTACAAGGCCGAGTATTTCAAGAAGCTGGATAAGATCGGCGTCGATAAGATTATCGGCATCGTCCAGCGGCTTGACGCCAAGGCTCAGGAGGAGGACAAGAAGCTGGTTCTGCTCTGCTTTGAGGACATCCGTAAGCCTGAGAACTGGTGCCACCGCACGTTGTTTGCGGAGTGGTGGCTGGCCCACACCGGCGAGGTCATCGAGGAGATGCCCGAGGCTGACGCTTTGAAGCAGCCTAAGGCGGCAAAACCGCCTGAAGAGAAAGTTGAGCAACTGAGCCTGCTGTAACCGGCAGGTCAGTGATGTGCGGTGGCGGAATAGGTAGACGCAGCAAGGGTATGCGGCGCAGAAGGGCACAACAGAACGCAGACCTATTGGGGTTAAGTAGCTACCTCGGACGGGAAGAAAGCACGTTGTACGCTGCCTGCGCTATGCGGGGTGACAAATCCCCGCCCGCACATCAGATACCCGGAACTGGTGAAAGAGCATCACGCCCTCTATCCTTGAGGGAGTTCCTACCTCGCAAGTAGGGTTCCGGTCCATATACGGGCGAATGTCCCAAGGTGGCGACACGGTCTCCAAAACCGCGTGTGGTGGGTTCGATTCCAAACCGTCCGTGCCATAGGCCCCGACCATCGGGGCAACATCCGGGAATAGTGAAAGGTATCACGCTCGGCATCCTGTCGAGAGTTTCCGCCCCGTAAGCGGATTCCCGGTCCATATCCGGGCTTGGTGAAAGTGCATCATTCCTGCCTACCCGGCAGGCGTTCCAGCCTCGCAAGCTGGGGCCCGGTCCAGAATACGAGAAAGGCAGTCGGAGAACCGGCTGCCTTTTCTCTTGCATCGAGGAGTGACTCCATGAGGAAGATCGGACTGATCGTAGCAGTCGAGGAAGAGGCCATGCGCCAGAAATACGGCGAAGGCTACGATTTGAACGACGGCTACGGCACAGTGCTTTATCAAACCGCCAAAAGCCAAGTCTACGCCCTGTATAGCGGCGCAGGTGAGATTTTCGCGGCCGCCGCAACACAATACCTTATCGACCGCTACGAAGTCGCTGCGGTTCTTAATTACGGCGTAGTGGGAGGCTGCAGAGAAGACCTGATGGCCGACGAGCCTTGCCTCGTTGACTGCGTGGTGCATTGGCAGTACGACCTATCCGACGTGGACGGTGTGCCTGTTGGCCGATACATGGAGTACCCAGACCGGCGGCTCCAGACCGATGAACGGCTCATGGAGATGGCAAGCAGAGTGTTCCCAAACCTGCGTCATGTGTGCTGCGCCTCTGGCGATAAGTTCATGGGCAAGGCGGAGGAGAAGCTCTGGCTCAACAAAGAGTTCGGCGCGGATGTGTGCGACATGGAAGCAGCGGCGATCCTGCTGACCTGCGACCGCAACGACGTTCCGTGCCTGATGGTGAAAACGGTAGCCGACAGCGTTAGGGGTGGCGCTGCGGAATACTGGAATGAGAAGGGCAGGACAGCGATGACCTGTCTGGACATCGTCGATAAGCTGATCGACGAGATGTAAGTGAAGACCACGTCTGAGAGGTGACGGCCGCAAGGCCGCCGCCTCTTTTTCGTGTTCTCGAAACCGATAGGAGGTCAGTACAATGGCGTTTTTTATGGACCCCGGAGCGATGTTCCTCGGGTGCCTGAACGGTGTTGAGCAGAAGTTTTTGATTGAGCTCATTAAGACCGCTCGGCGTTCTGGGTACACGCGGTTCGTAGAGCCATGCGCCGGTACATTCGCTATGGCGAATCTGGCAGTCCAGTCGGGGTTCAAGCCTGAGCAGATCGAAACCAGCGACGTGAACATGATGACCTCGGTGATGGGCTACGCCATCACGGGGCAATCTCTCGAACCGCTGCAGATCCACGCGCAGGGCTTCTCCGATGAAGAGCTGTTAGACCCGGCCGTAGCTCTGTACGCGCAAATCTATCTGCGGACATCGAAGAGCGCAGGGAACGAGTATTTCCACAACATCCTGCGCGACCTGCACGACAGGCGTGAAGAGCACATCGAGAGCATACGCCGACAGCTTGAGGCCACGAAGAGCCTGCTCGGCGGTATGAGCTACCGCCCGCTGGATATGTGGGATCATCTCCGTGAGGTGAAGGACGACCCGCATACGATCATCGTGGCGAATCCGCCGACGTATTTCGCCGGCTATGAGAAGTTCTACGACACGCAGGGAAAGATGACTTGGAAAGAGCCACCCTACGGTATGTTCGACCCTGAGACCGGCCATCAGCAGCTCTACGACATGATGATGGACGCTCCCGCTCTGCTCCTGTGCTATCAGGAGAAACGGGCAGGTGAGGCCGTCGGCCACACCATCTTTGCCCGCTCTGGGACACGCGCCGACCTTAACTCGTACATCACGACGAACAGGGAAGAGGAAGCCGTGGCCCTCGCCAAAGGGAAGAAAATCAAGCGCCCTCAGGAGGGCAAGCTGGAGCCTCTGAAATGCAGTATGCTCCCGCTCGACTATGAGATCACAGAGGAGAGCGACATCCGAATTATCCAGATCGCCGGCGCCAACGCGCAGTATTACCGGATGCTCTGGACGCACAACTTCGTAGGCTCGCAGGCGACCTACAACCGCGCTGTCCTGATCGACGGCTATGTGGCCGCGGTCTTCGGCATCTCGAAGATGGCTGCGGACTCCATCTTTGTGTGGTACGTCATGAAGGCACCGCACAAGCTGTACCGCCTCGGCCGTCTCTGCTATATGCTGGCCCAGAACCAGAGCTTCGTGGACACGCTGCTCGACGACATCGACCAAGAGAAGGTCACGAAGATGCGGACAGCCATGCTCACGAAGTACGCCGAGAACAAAGAGGTTCGCGGCATCATGAAGCTGGTCAACCGGCAGGAGGACGCGAAGAACGGGTACAAGCTGACCTATGAGGCCGCCCTTGTGGCTGGCCGTGACGAGAAGGCTACGTTGGCCGAATGGCTGAGGAGGGAGAAACAATGGCAGCAGAAGAGAGCACAGCAATGAGCTACGAGAAGATTTACGACATGGGCACCGGCCTGATTATCGCCAAAGTCCAGCTTGATAAGGTGCGGGAGCAGGACATCAACGCCCGCATCATGAGGAAGGAAATGCAGGATCAGCTCACCGCGAACATCAAGAACCGCGGCCAGCTTGAGAGCCTGCCCCTGCTGGTGGAGAAAGACGGCGTTCTGGAGATTATCTCCGGCCACCACCGCATCAAGAGCGCCCGCGCCGCCGGCATGAAGGAGATTATCGCCATCATCGACGTGAGCGGCCTGTCCCGCTCCAAGATCGCATCGAAGCAGTTGGCACACAACGCCATCAGCGGTTTCGATGACACGTCCATCCTGCGCGAGATCTGCAAGATGCTCGACGACGTGGATGATATGCTGGAGAGCTTCATCGGCAAGGACATCATGGAGGAGCCTCTGGAGCAGTACGATAAGCTGCTGTCCCCGGCGGTGCATTTCGACTTCAAGAACATCACGTTTTCGTTCCTGCCGCATCAGGTGAAGGACATGGATGCGCTGGTGAAGAACCTTGAGTCCTCGGCACCTGAGATTATCGGTGTCGCGCCCTACGAGCAGTGCAAGCAGTTCATCGAGGCGCTGGCCCGCTACCAGAAGTTCTCCGACATCCGCAACGTCGGCGCCGCCATCCACTCCATGATCGAGAGCGTCACGGAGAAGATGGACGAGGTCGGCTTCAAGGACGACGAGGAGTGGACGTATCTGACGAAGATTTTCGGCAGCAACGCCATCCCTGCGGAGTCTGCAGCTACCATTACGAAGGCCATCAAGAAGGCCGAGAAGGACGGTGCCATCACGAGCAAGAACCGCTGGCAGTTGATCGAAATGCTTGCCACCGAATATCTGGCAGGAAAGTGAGTGATGTGATATGCCGGCCCTCAGCAAGTACAATCCCGAATACCACGACGATTGGGCTTGGTCGCTGGCAATCAAGGGAGCCACGAACGACGAGATTGCCGAGGCTTTCGGCATCTCGACGCGCACCTTTATTCGCTGGAAGCAGGAGCATGAGAGCCTGAACGACGCAGTCGAGCGAGGAAAGAACATCGCCGACTCTAAGGTCGAGAAGGCACTTTATCAAAGGGCTTTGGGCTACCAGATTACCGACACCGAGAAAACAATCGACATGGATAAGGATGGCAACCCGAAGCCCGTCCGCATCAAGAACACGACGAAGAACATAGTGCCAGACACTATGGCAATTATGTATTGGCTGAACAACCGCAAGCGTACCCAGTGGGCGCAGCGGCAGGAAGTCGCCCTCTCCGCCGGCGATGATTCCGAAGATGTTCTGATCTATCTCCCCGCAAACGGCAGGGACGATGGCGACCAGCAAGAGTCCTGAGAGAAAAGTCCGTGTGCTGAAGCCGCAGTTCGGCCCGCAAGAGAAGTTTCTTGCAACCCCTGCGGACATCTGCATCTACGGCGGAGCGGCCGGCGGCGGCAAGACCTACGGCCTGCTGCTGTCGGCGTTGAGATACAAGAATGTCAAGGGCTTCGGCTGCACGATCTTCAGGAAGAACTACAAGCAGATTTTCGCCCAAGGCGGCCTGTGGGATGAAGCCCAGAAGATGTACCACGGTATCAACGGGGCACAGCGGAAAATCTCGGACGGCACGTGGTCGTTTCGGGATAAGGACGGCAACGAGGTTTCCAAGGTGTCCTTCGCGCACATCGAGCGTTCGGAGGAGCTGGACAACTGGCAGGGCGCTCAGATCTGCGAGATTGGCTTCGACGAGCTGACGCATTTCAGCGAGGAGATTTTCTTCTATATGCTGTCCCGTAACCGTTCGACCTGCGGCGTCAAGCCGTTCGTTCGAGCGACCTGCAACCCTGATGCTGATAGCTGGGTGGCGAAGTTCATCGCATGGTGGATCGACCAAGACACCGGCTATCCCATCCCTGAGCGGTCTGGCCTCATTCGCTACATGATTCGGCGCGACGAGGTCGTTTACTGGGCGGACACCAGAGAGGAACTCTGGGAACGCTTCAATTTGACCACACCGGAAGAGAAGAACGAGCCGAAGTCGGTGACGTTCATCATGTCTTCCGTGTACGACAACCAAGAGCTGCTCCGCATCGACCCCGGCTACCTGTCCAACCTGAAGGCGCTGTCGGTCATCCAGCGCGAGCGACTCCTCAAAGGCAACTGGAAGATCAGGGCCGCCGCCGGCCTGTTCTTCAAGAGAACGCAGCTCGGCGAGATCCTGACCATCATGCCGCAGGACGTCATCCAGTGGGTTCGCTGCTGGGACTTGGCGGCAACCGAGAAGACCGAGAACGGCGACCCGGCCTATACCGCGGGCGTCCTGATGGGCAAGCGGAAGAACGGCCGATACGTCATCGCGGACGTCATCAACAAGCAGATGAACGCCTCCGATGTGCGAAAGACGATAAAGCTGACTGCTCAGGCAGACCGTGCGGCGTACAAGCGCGTCCGCGTCCGCCTGCCGAAAGACCCCGGACAAGCCGGCAAAGAGCAGGCCGAGTCCTACATCAAGTTCCTGTCTGGCTTCGACGTTACGGCCGTCGCTGAAAGCGGCAGTAAAGAGGCCAGAGCCGAGCCTATGGCCGCCCAATGGCAGGCAGGCAACTTCGACATCATGTATGGCGAATGGAACGAGGCGTACCTGACGCAGCTTGAGAACTTCCCAGACGGAAAGTTCAAGGATATGGTCGATGCAAGCGCCAACGCATTTGCGGAGATCGAAACGAAGACGGCGTTCAACGTCGGCAACCTGATTTGAGAAAGAGGTGAGAGGGTATGGACGACAGACGCAAAGACCAAGCCGAGCGCATCGTGAAAAGGTACGCCCACCTGATCGAGATGCAGACCGGCAAGGCCGTTCGCCCCTACCGAGCCGACGGCTACGTGAACATGATGAACAAGTACGGCACGAGCAAGGACACCACGGAAGGGTATCGGTTCCGTGCCGAGCCTGTGGTTCCCGATGAACTGCTCACCATGTACTACGAGGGCAACGGCCTGTTTGCGAAAATCATCGACACGCCCGCAGAGGAGGCCATCAAGCACGGCTTCACGCTGGAGAGCACCAAAGACCAGAAAATCGAGGACTTCTATACGGAGGCCCTCGACGAGCTGGACTGGGAAGAAACGGCCATGACCGCCATCCGCTGGGCGCGGCTCTTCGGAGGTTCCATCGCCGTGATGATGATTAACGACGGCCGCGGCATCGACGAGCCTCTGGACTGGCGCAACATCCGGTCGATTGACGATATTCGCGTCTATGACCGCTCAGTGATCCAGCCCGACTACCAGAGTATGTTCTCCTACGACCCGCGTGACCCGTTCCGCACCAGAGGCTCCCGCCTCGGTATGCCCGAGTTCTACCACGTGACGAGCCGCACCGGTTCGTTCACCGTTCACGACAGCCGGTGCCTGGTGTTCCAGAACGGCATCTTGCCCGAGAACACGACCAATTCGATTTACCAGCTCTGGGGCATCCCCGAGTATGTGCGAATCAACAGGGCCATCCGTGACGCGGAAGTGGCCCACGGCAGCGCAACGAAGCTGCTCGACCGCTCCGTTCAGGCGGTCTACAAGATGAAGGATCTGGCCGCAGAACTTGCCACCGAAGAAGGCGAGGACAGAGTCCTGCGCCGTCTGCAGACGATTGACATGGCCCGCGGCCTGCTGAACAGCATTACCATTGACAGCGAAGGCGAGGACTACGACTTCAGGCAGTTCCAGTTCAGCGGCGTCTCCGACGTCATCGACTCGACCTGCAACTTCCTGTCGGCGCTGACCTCGATTCCTCAGACCATCCTTTTTGGCCGTTCACCGGCAGGCATGAACGCCACCGGCGACGCCGATTTGGAGAACTGGTACAACTATCTGGAGCGCATCCAGAAGCGCATGGTGAAGAAGAACCTGCGCTATCTGCTGTCGGTCATTTTCCAAGCCGGCGTCCGTACCGGCGAGGTCGATGAAGTGCCGAAGATCAAGGTGGAGTTCAACCCCCTGTGGTCGCTCAGCGACACGGAACAGGCAGACCTCGACCAGAAGCGGGCGCAGACACAGTTCACCAGAGCGCAGACCGCCCAACTCTACATCGACAAGCAGGTTATCGACCCAAGCGAAGTTCGCGCCAAGCTGGCAGACAGCGAAGAGTTCGACGTCGAGAATATGCTCGACGAATACGACGACGAGGACCTGTTCCCCGACGAGCCTGCAGAGGGCGGTCAGGTTTCCGGTGACGTTGGACAGAGCATTTTCGAGCAGGGCCAGTTCGCTGACTATGCCGAGGGCACCAGCACCGAAGAGCACAAGAAAGACCCCGGCGGAGATGGTGAAGCTCCCGCCGCCGCACCTGCTGCGACCAAGCTGCCGCAGGACATGAGCGACGAGGAACGTCAACAGTCAGTCGCCAATGCCCCGCAAAATCGCGCTAAAGCCTCGGTACAGGATGTCAAGGGTGATGGGAATACATCTACCCCAGAAGATACAAAAGCCTGTGTAGGCGTTCTGGTGGTCTCTCAGGGCAAGGTTCTGAGTGGAACCAGAAAGACGGAGTTCGGCCACGGCCTGATTTGTGGCCCCGGCGGTCACATCAAGGAAGGTGAGTCTCCGAAGCAGGCGGCGTTCCGCGAAGCTGAAGAAGAGTTCGGCATCAGCCCGAAAGAGCTGATCCCGCTCGGAAGAGGTCCTGTGGAGCCTGACACCGGCATTCAGCCGTACATCTTCCTGTGTACTGAGTACGAAGGCGAGCCGAATTGCGTGGATGGCGAAATGGCCGACCCTCAGTTCAGAACGCTGGAGGAAATCGAGCTGCTGACCCCGTCGCTGTTCCAGCCGTTTGCGGATGATGTGAAGCTCCTGAAGGCGACTCTGCGAGGTGAATGCGACCCTTTTGAAGAGGATGGCGGACCGGGGAGCGGCAATTTTGGACACGAGGGACGTAAAGGCGAGATCGGCGGCTCGGAGGAACGCGAAGGAAACACCTCCCCATATAACGGCGAAACCAGCCACGGACTCGAAAGAGGTGTTTACTCTGCAAAGAAATCAGAGTGGAGTAAGAATGCTGGACGCGAACTGAGTGACCGTGAAGTGCAAGAAATGGTCGATGCGACATCGGACTACACAAGGAACTATAAGGATGTCGTGGCGGCTTCTGCTGGTTACTCGGGTGTATATGCGACGCGTGGTTCACTGATGGACAGTGAAGAAAAGGCTACCGCCGAAAAGAACGCAGCAGCCATTGAAAAGGCGATTTCACTCTCGGACAAGTACGCCGGTACGACCAAACGTGCGATGACGATGGACAAGGATACCTTTGACAAGTTCGTCGCAGAGGCGTCAGGAGGTAGCACGTTCGGACTCGGTCATCTGTCGAGCTGGTCTACTGGGGACGACGCGATAAAGAGAGTGTTCAGATCCAGAGATGGTGATGACCCTAATTCGTACAACGTTGTGCTTGAATGCAAGTCGAAGAGTGGTGTTTCCATCAAGGATGTGGCCGACGTTGACATGGATGAAGTCCTGTATTCAAAAAAGGCAAGATTCAAGGTTCTTGATACCGACCCTGATTATTCCGTTGGGAAATACAAAGCCGTGAAACTTACGCTTGAGGAAGTCGGAAATAGAGGGGATTCCTCCGATCTCGACGGCGGCCCCGGCTCCGGAAATTTCTGACATGAGGGCAGACCGGGTGAAATCGGAGGATCTGCACCATCCATGACGCCTACTGCCTCGAAGTTGTTTCAGAGGTAGATGGGAAATAAGCAGAGCGAACAGTGACCGCCCTACTTTTCTTATGCCCACAACCCATCGCCAAACCTGCGTAAATGACCGTAAAGGGGGCTTTGTCTTTGACCAACAACCAATACCAAGAGGCGGTTAAAAAGGCTGTACGCCCTAAGTTCCGGGGAAATAGACCCCTTCCTGCGAAGACCATCCCGCAATACCCGCAATCTGCAGAGCGTGAGTACCGGCGCATCGCCGGCGCCTATATGCGGCTGCTGAACGAGGAACTGAAGAAGAAACTGCCCACCATGATGAACGAGTACAAGCGGGAACGGCGTGGAGACTCCCGACTGGATGACAGCCGCGACCTCGACGCCCGCATCCGTCAGATGCTTCAGGAAGTGTCTGCAGCTCTGGAAAAGCGCATCGCGCAGTTCGGCCTCGACAGCAAAATCCAGCAGATCGCCAAGATGACGCAGAACACCTCGGTACGAGAGTGGAAACGCGCCGTCAAGGACACGCTGGGCATCGACATTCTGGACGACTACTACTCGGGCGAGCTGTACGAGCAGGCCATCCAAAGGTGGATTGCCGAGAACGTGGCCTACATCAAGAGCCTGCCGACCGAGACACTCGGCAATATGCGGCAAATCATTCTGGATGGCTACTTGAACGGGCGACCGATCCGTGACATCCAGAAGGACATCCAGAGCGAGTACGGCACGTCCAAGCGCCACGCCCAGCTTTTGGCCCGTGACCAGCTTGCGACGCTGAACGCGCAGATCACGAAGATGCAGCAGACCGACGCCGGATGCAAGAAATATCGGTGGTCTACGTCCCGCGATTCCCGCGTCCGCCCGTGCCATGCGGCGCTGAACGGGAAGACCTTCGATTGGAACGACCCGCCTGAGATGTGGTACGACACCAAGGCTGGCCGAGTCTACACCGGCCGCAAATGCCACCCCGGCGAGGATTACTGTTGCCGCTGTGTGGCAATCCCCGTGTTCGACTACGACGGGGTGAATATCCCCATGAAATAATCAGGCGAGGAGGAGAGGACATGGAAACGAAAGAGAAGATCAAGGTCTTCATCGACTTCCAGAACGGTAAGACCGTTTGCATCTGCAAGCGCAGCCGCAAACGCTGCGGCAAGAACTGTTCGCCTGAGGTAGTCGAGAGGGATAAGTTCGCTGAATGGGAACGCACCTTCCATCATGACCGCTTCGGAAAGAGCGAATAGGTGGTGAGTGCGATGACCAGATATAGACCCACCCGAAGCCGTGACGCTCCCATAGGGGCGCACCCGGCGCCAAATTCAGAAGAAAGGAAGGAAGAGCCGTGAAGAACGCTTGTGCAATCAGCAGTCTTGCACGTCAGCTTGGCAAGGTGAGCGAAAAGCTCGACTCTCTCGCTATGGGAGTGCAGGATGTGGAGCAGAACGCCCCTGACCTGACCGACGTGTATCAGGGTTTGCTTCTCGACGAGATCGAGCACGTCCAGATTTTGACGCTGGAACTCACCAAAGCCGTTGTGGCTGCGGCAGAGGAAACCAACGCCGACGAGGGCGGAAGCGTCTTCGCTGCCGGCGACCTGACCGCTGAAAAGGCCGGGGACGGTGACGGAGACAACGGGCAGAGTGAGGAGAAGAAGTGATGCTCACGCTGCAGAACACTCCGAAAGGAGGTGGGCCCAATGAGTGAGGCCCCGAAATTATCTCAGGTGATCCGTCTGGACAGCCTCCCGCTGAACCAGACGTATTTCACTCCCGAAGGCTACCTGATGGACAGGCCAATCCTGACCAGCACGGGTATCTTCGAGTACACCAACCCTGACGGGAGCGTCAGGAGGGAGCTTCGGCTCCCTGAGGAAGTCTTCGCTGCTGAGAGTCTTGCCTCGTATCAGGGCAAGCCCATCATCATCACGCATGATGCGGGTCTGGTGGACAAGGACAACGTCCAGAAGCATCAGATCGGCACCATTCTGACGGAAGGGTATCGAAGCGGGGATGACGTCCGTGCGGAGATCGTTATTCACAACACCGACAAGATGCGGTATTGCGGCCTGAAGGAGCTGTCCCTCGGCTACAATCTGACGCTCGATGAAACGCCGGGTGAGTGGAACGGCCAGCACTACGACGCCATCCAGCGGGACATCCGCATCAACCACTTGGCCTTGGTCCGGGAAGCCAGAGCCGGTGAACAGGCGCGGTTAAATATTGATGGCCGTGATCCTGCAAGAACTCTCAAAGGAGGAAAAGTCATGAAGAAGAAAAATGCTCCCAAGAATGCTCGTCGCGCTGATGGCGTTCTGTCCCCGGAAGAGCTCGCCAAGGCCATCGAGGAGTACAAGGCCCGCCGCGCTCAGCGCCTCGCCGCCAAGACCGACGAGGACCCCACCGAGGGTACTGATCCCGTAGTCAGCGCCAAGCCCACCAACGCCCCCGCTGCCGCGCAGGATGACGACGACACCGTTGTCGCTCCCGCCGGTCAGGAGCCCCAGACTGTCGAGGATAAGGTGGCGGCTGTCAAGGACAACCGTGACCGCCGCGATGCTGACGGCGACCCTGAGGATCTGGAGTCCGCGAAGGGCGTCATTGCCAATCAGGACGAGGACATGGACATCCTGTTCGACATCATCGACACTCTGCTCGCGCAGAAGGAGTTCGACGAGGCTGGCTGCACCGATCCTCAGACCGACGAGGGTGATGACACCACCGACGAGAACAACGACGAGGGCGACGACGACACCGACAATCAGGACAGCGACGATGACCCCATCCCCACCGCTACGCCCGCCGACCACACCCAGGGCGAAGTCCTGAACGCCGACGGCATCGACGCCATCATCCGCCAGCGCGTGAAGATCGGCATGATCGGTAAGGCCCTGAACCTCGACGGTGTCGAGGATATGAGCATCTCCGCCGCCAAGAAGGCCATCATCAAGGCTGTGCGTCCCGAGATGCGTCTGGACGGCAAGAGCGCTGCGTTCGTGAACGCTGCGTTCGAGTACGCCGTCGCCGACGTCGAGTCCCGCTCCAAGAAGGACGTCGGCTACCAGAAGAAGCAGATGTTCAACCGCGACTCTCGCACCCCTGTCAGCAACGGCGTCGGTTCCGCTGATTCCGCCCGCCAGAAGATGATCGAGCGTCGCCAGAATAGAGCAAAGGAGGAAAAGTAACATGAGTGCTCAGACCAAGTACGGCTATTCCACCCCTATTGGCGCGGCTGGCGGTATCGTTGATGTCGCGCCGCACCAGATCGACACTTTCCTCAATGAAGAGGAGAACGGCGTCCTGAAGTTCGGCGCGGGCGTCGTTCAGGGCAGCAAGCCCGGTGTCAATATCGCCCTGCCCAAGAAGGCCGCTACCGCCGCCAAGTTTGAGGGCATCACCACCAACAACCGCACCACCGAGTACGATCTGGAGGGCAAGCTCGCCGTTCGTAAGGGTGCTGCCGTTGGTGTCATGCGCTACGGCAAGATTTACGGCCGCGTGGCTGAGGGCGTCGAGCCTGCCTACGGTGACAGCGTTTACCTGATTACCGAGGGCGAAGAGGCTGGCTGCTTCACCAACGAGGCTGGCACCCCTGCTTCTGGGGAAGGCCATCAGGGCGACCCCGCCACCATCGCCGTCAAGGCCCGCTTTGTCGGCGGTGTCGATACCAACGCCCAGATTGCCCCGATTGAGCTGTTCAATCAGGCTCAGGCGTAAGAAAAGGAGGAACGTGAATTATGGCTACCAAAAAGCACATGAACTATGATAGCGACGAGGCCATGACCCTGCGGGGCTCCAAGATCCCCAAGGCTATCATGGCTTCCGAGGGCACTCGCTTCGATAGTGCCGAGGATGCTTCCGTCTTTTTCGCCCGTGAACTCGACCACGTCAAGGCTCAGTCCTACGACGTCGAGTACCCCGAACTGACGGCCCTGCACCTGTTCCCGCAGAGCTCCGAGGCCGACCCCGGCGCGGAGACCATCACCTACTACACCTACGACAAGACCGGTCTGGCGAAGATTATCGACAACTACTCCACCGACCTGCCCCGTGCGGACGTGACCGGCAAGCCCAGCTTCGCCAAGATCAAGTCCATTGGCGACAGCTACGGCTACTCCGCTCAGGAGATGCGGGCTTCTCGTCTGGCTGGCAAGTCTCTGGACGCCCGCAAGGGTGAGTCCGCTCGTTACCAGATCGACGCCCTGACCAACAAGATCGCATGGTGCGGTGACGAGGAAAGCGGCCTGATGGGCGTTCTGTCCGACGGCCAGAATATTCCTCTCTACACCATCGGCGCCAATGCCAGCGGCAAGACCAAGTGGGCGGAGAAGTCCGCCGACGAGATCCTCGCCGACGTGAACGGCATGGCGAAGCAGGTTGCGAAGATCACCAAGAACGTCGAGCGCCCCGATACCCTGTGTGTCCCCGCTGACGTGTTCATGGACATCTCCACCCGCCGCATTCCCGACACCAGCACCACGGTTCTGGCGTTCATTCAGGAGCACGCTCCGTACATCAAGAAAGTCGTGTCTACCGCTGAGCTGGATGCCGACTCTCCCGAGACCAACCCCTACGCGGTTGGCGGCAACCCCCAGGGCGTGGCGTTCCTGTTCAAGAACGACCCCCGCAAGCTGACTCTGGAGAACCCGATGCCGTTCTACCAGTACCCCCTGCAGGTCGAGAAGCTGGAGACCATCATTCTCTGCGAGGCCCGCACCGCTGGCGTCATCGTCTACTACCCGCTGTCCGCTCTGATCGCGGTCGGCGTGTCCTAAGAGGGGAAAATTTTTGTGGGGAGGTTGCCACGCGGCAATCTCCCCATAACATTTGCGTCAATCGAGAATAACGTCAGGCCGTCGAGGAGCCACCCTGCGGCGGCCCACGAATAACAGGAGGTTCATCATGAAGATCAGAAATAAGGGCTCCAAGATTATCAACATCGGCACGACGATCCTCATGCCCGATGCGTCTATGGACATCAACGAGGCCACCCTCAAGCTGCCCGCCATTCAGGCGTTCATCGCCAAGGGTTTGCTGGAGACCGACGAGAGCGAGGCCGCCTTCCAGAAGGCTGTCGAAGAGGCTGCTGCGAGAAAGCTGGAAGAGGATGCCAAGGTGAAGGCCGAGGCAGAAGCCAAGGCAAAGGCCGAAGCTGACGCGAAGGCCAAGGCTGAGGCGGAAGCTGCTGCCAAGAAGGCCGCAGAGGATAAGGCCAAGGCTGACGCCGCCAAGAAGGCCGCTGCCGCAAAGGCTGCCGACGAGAACAAGTAAGGAGTGAGCGCCATGAAGGCCATCCAGTACATCCGACTGATCGGGAAAGAGTTCATCTCCCTGACCGACGCGGAGCTTCACCTTTGGGTGGAGATGGTTCGCCCTATGGTGAGCCGCAAGCAGTTCGGGAAGCTGTATGAACAGGCGATTGCCTATCTCGTCTGCCACAAGCTGAAGATGGCCGGGTATGGCGAGAATCCGCTCGGAGATATGGGCGCTATCGGCATCGGTTTCGCTGTTGGAAGCGTGTCCGAGGGCGGGAGTAGCATCAGCTTCGGGGCGAATCAGAGTTCCAACCTCGCAACGGATGCCGAACTCGGTTTGACCGCTTACGGCGTTCAATTTCTCCAACTCCGACGGATGGTTATTGTCCCAATCCATTGCAGCGGTGAGCTTGACAGCTCTGGCGGCAAAGGGAAGAACAATCCGTGTATCGTGCCTGTCGCCTCCGACGCCGTCCTCGGCGGCATCAAGGTACGCCCCGGCTCTGGCTTGAAGCTGGGACCGGACGGGACGCTCTCTGTTGACAGGGAGGAACCGTAATGGCGTTGAGCATTTCAGACCTGACGCCTGAGGGCAGAAGGTATTTCGAGCAACTGCAGAAGCTCTCCCGGCTTGAAGTGCAGGTCGGGTTCCAAGAGGGCCAGACCTACGAAGACGGCACATCCCTTGCGGACGTGGCCGCGTACAACGAACTCGGCACCTCTGACAGCCCAGCCAGACCGTTCATGCGACAGAGCTTCGAGAACCACGAGTCCGAACTGAAAGCGGCCTGTGAGCAGGTCAACAAGACGCTGGCCGAGGGCGGCACGACCGAAAAGGCCCTCAAGGATTTGGGCGTCTTCTGCAAGGGCCTTGTGCAGCAGGAGATCGTCGATGGCGGTTTCGTGGCGAATAAGCCATCCACCATCAAGAAGAAAAAGTCCGAGCAGCCGTTGATAGACACCGGCCACATGAGGCAGTCGGTTGACTTCGTCATCAAGGAGCGAGGTGATTGACCGTGAACATTACGCTGTTCAACAAGAAATACTGGGTACGCCGGTTCAAAGAGCCGCAGAACATTCGCGGTTACATCACCGCAGACCACGAGGACTTTGTTGCCAGTCTGCATATCCACCCGATGGGTTCGGATGCGATGCTTGCGTTGCCGGAGGGCGAACGCAAGATGAAGCATCTGGAAGGCCACGGAACTGATGTGCTGATACCGGCCAGCGAAGCTACCGGCATCAAGGGCGACCTGTTGTACTACATGGGCGACTGGTACGAGTGTACCGCCGCCCAGCCGTGGGATCATACGGTGCTGTCGCACTTGAACTATCAGTTCTGCCTCGTGCCGACAGACGGCGCACGGGCTTCGGACATCGAAGACCCGCCGCAGGATGACCCAGCAACAGCGGGGAAGACCCAGCAGGAGACCCCACCCATTACGAATTTCCCCATTGCGTCCGCAGACACCGTCGGCGTGGTGCGCATCAAGGACGATTCTGGGCTGGTGATTGACGAGGAGGGCTTCTTGTCGCTCGCAAAGCCGACCGACGGAGGTGATACGCCATGAGAGTAGGGCAGGCCAAGGAGCTGTTCCGCGCTCTGACCCAGCAGTATTTCGGCGGCGCCAATGTCGTATTCGCCAATCAGAGCCGCACAGCCAAGCAAAAAGAGCCGCTTGTGGTGCTGACCCCCGGCAACGTCCACCGCCCGCAGGCTCCGAACTACACATTCGTAGATGGCGAGGTCGTCGGGCATTACCTCTCCCGCTTCTCGATCACGGTGGATCTGTTCACGAACGGTTCGCCGGTCGTCGATGAAGTATCAGGGAAGGTCGTGGCATACGAGGATAACGCGGTGGACGATATGCTGTCCTTTGCCGACTTCCTCAATTCCGAGCATACCGTCCAATGGAGCCATCAGAACGATGTGAGCATCCTGATTGACGGCGATGTGCTGAACCTGACAGGTGTTGTGAACGATACGAGCTACGAGTTCCGTTCGCGCCTGACGGTTCAGTTTTATTTTACCCAAAAGGCAGTGGGAGCTTCCACGGCGCTGCTGGAAAGCAGCCTGCAGTACCCCACAGGCGAGAAAGACCCGGAAACGCAGGAGCCGACCTACACGCCTACCGAGCCGCCTGAGACTGATAGCAAGTCCGGGCCTTGGGGCGACGAGGAGGAGCCTATCGTCGTTCCGACATTCGAGCCGTCCGCCAGCGGTGGCGGAACCGAAGAGCTGGCAAAGGAAGAAACCGGCTACTTCACCGAAGTTGAGATAAAGGAGGAAACAGGCAATGAGTAAGAACTACGACATGATTGCCACGGTAGACATCGACATCGCAACCCCGATTGTGGATGATACCAGCTTCGACAATCTGCTGATTATGGGTCCTGCGCCGAAGACTGGCGCCAAGTCCCCGGCCCGCGTTGGGGTTTACTCTGACATCAGCGAAGTGGAAGACGCCGGCTTCGTCACAAGCGGCGCGGATGCCGACCCCGTCGGCCTTGCCGCAAGCGTGGCCTTCGCTCAGAGTCCTCGCCCGACGGCGGTGTATATCGCTGTTCAGCAGCTCTCCGAAGGCGCTGTTGTGGCCGGCCAGACCATCAAGGACACCAATGCTGCGGTCGCGCAGTATGCGGGCAAGAAAGAGGGCCTTACCGGCTGCGCCATCTCCTTCAAGGAGTCTGCCCGCAAGCTGAGCATGGTTCTGGACGGCCCAATCACCGGCGTCAAGAACACCGGCCTTTTCGATATGCTGGCGGCGCTGATCGCCGACGGCTATACCGCGACCATCGAGGACACCGTCATTACCGACGGTGCCAGCTTCAAGGCTTGCCCTGTGTGGAGCCGCCTGAAGAAGATGGATAAGGGCGACGAGGAACAGTTCACCGTCGAGGTGAACAAGGCTGGTGGTACTGCGGTGCTCTACACCGTGGCTATTTCGTACCCCGACCCCGACGCACCTGCCACGCAGGCCGCCGAGGACAATGAGCCTGCCAACACCCCGGACACCGAACTGGAGACCCCGGCAACCACCATCGCCCGCGCTCTGGCTACCTCCGGTTGGTACGTGCTCTGCACCGCAGGCGTTGACCCCGCCAAGTACGAGGAGATCGCCGCCTACATGGAAACGCAGGAGAAGCTCTTCTGCTACACGGAGTTGGACTGCTTCGCAGCCCCCGGCACCGTCCGTGAGGACGGCGAGGATCTGGTGCAGCCGTCCGTCGGCAACGTCTACTTCCGTACTCTGGGCGTCTATGGCCGTGAGACTACGGATCAGGCCGACGAGGACATCCCGCCCGCGAACCGCTACATCAACGTGGCGTTCGTTGCGAAGTGGCTGAACTACGAGTCCGGTAGCGAGACGACTGCCTTCAAGCAGCTTGCGTCTGTGTACCCGTCCAAGCTGACCAGCACGGAGATGAAGGCTCTGGCCGACAAGAGCCTGAACTACTTCATCACGGTCGGAAGCAAGAACCTGAGCATGAACGGCAAGGTCATCGGCAACGAGTGGGCGGACATCATCCGGTTCCGCGACTGGCTGAAGAACGATATGCAGCTTCGTGTTGTTAATCTGTTCGTCACCCGCCCGAAGGTGCCGTACACCGATGCAGGTATCTCTCTGGTGCAGAACCAGATGATTGCCTCGCTGAAATCCGGCCAGGACGCCGGCGGCATCGCCGAGAGTGAGTTCGACGAGGATGGCACCGAGATTCCCGGCTACGTCACGTCCGTTCCTCTGGCTGCCAGCCTGTCCGCGTCCGAGAAGGCATCCCGCAAACTGACGAAGTGCAAGTTCAAGGCCAGACTGGCCGGCGCGATCCACTTCGCCGAGCTCAAGGGCAGCCTGACCTACGAACTGTAAGGAAGGAGGAACTGAGAGATGGGTAAGATCAAGACCTACAACCCGAAGGAAGTCACGATTGCGCTCGGCAACCACATTGTTGCCGGCTACGCCGACGACAGCTTTATCACCATCGACCCGAACGGCGACGGCGTCACCAAGAAGGTCGGTTGCGACGGCGAGATCGTCCGCAGTATCAGCCCCGATGATACCTACATCGTGAAGCTGACCGTGCTGCAGACCTCCGAGACGAACAGCTTCCTGCAGAACCGCTTCAAGCAGGACCGTCAGACCGGCGACGGTATGTTCCCGATCCTGATTAAAGACCTGAAGGGCGGTATGGTGTTCAGTTCCGACGCGGCATGGCCCGCCAAGCCCGCATCCCGCGGCTTCGGCAAAGAGTCCAACAACCGCGAGTGGGAGCTGCACACCGGCTCTGGCGAGCTGACCGAGTAAGCAACGCAAAGAGGCCGTCCGTCAAGGGCGGCCTCTACCGTACATAACGAGGGGGTTATGAACTATGAGAAGAATGCAGACGATTGAGAAGGTCATCGGGGAGAACACGTTCTACATCCGCCCGTTCGGCGCCTTTGCGGCGGCGAACATCAGCGGTGAACTGGCCGCCTTGCTGTCCCCGATTCTGGCGGGCATCGCCCCGCTGTTTGGCGGCCTCGACACGGGAGACGGCGGCTCTGACGCCGCAGCGAACCCGCTGGACATGGACATCGAGGAGGCTATGCCTGCCATCAGCAGCGCACTCTCTACGATTTCTGGTGACAAGATCGAACGCATGATGCGCCGCCTGCTGATCGACCAGCAGAATATCAGCGTTCAGGGCGAGGACACCGACGGCAACACCGTCATTCTGGATAAAGACCTTGCCGACGAGGTGTTCTGCGGCGAACTGCAGGATATGTTCATCCTGTGCTACGAAGTTATCAAGCTGAACTTCAAGGGTTTTTTCAAGAGAGTCGGAATCCAATCTGGCAGCCTTATCGACAAGCTGCGGAAGGGGACTCCGACATCCGAAAATGGGGAGACTTCGACTTCGGACGCTTCAGCGAGCTTGAGCTGAGAATGTACTCGCTTATCAAAGCGGGTATCGCCACGAAGTCTGAGTTGGACGAAGCCTACACACTCGACGAAGCTCTGAAACTGTATGCGCTGTATAGAATGGACAGGGATATCGAGCGGTCCCAAGCCGAGGAGATGCAGGCCGAAATGGGCAGATAAAAAGCCCGCTCCGCGTGGGAGCGAGCTTTTCCATTTGCACCTCAGTACATGATGCGGACGAGGGCTTTGTAGTTGTCGGCGTCAAGAGAACACAAAGCCTTAGTCCCGTCTTTGAAGATGATCGAGACAGTGTAATCGCTGTTCTTTTTGGCGGAGTTAGCTCCAGCGATGGCGCCAATTCCGCCAAAGAGTGCTGCGCCAACAGCACCGCGGGCCACGCCGCTGCCCATGCTGGAATTGCCCTCCTGCATGACCAGCTCGTAGTGGTCTACGGTAGTCTTGTTGATGAAGGTCTTCTTCGCACCGAAGAATTTGTTCTCGGTAATGAGAAGCCCTTTTTTGTCGCCCTTGAACGAAATCAGGCCGCTGTAATCACCGGCGAGAACCGTGTTTGCCATGATCGTGTGCTCCTCTCTGAATTATAGCCTTGCGGCTTATGAGTGATATTCTATCAGCTTTGAGCGGTACGGTCAACACGGAGCGGTAAAATCTGCCATGAAAGGAGGGCGATTGCTCATGACGATTGTGAAGTTTATCAACGAGGTTGGCTTCAAAGTACGCGAAGGCGACGTAAAAAAAGTCAACGGAACAATCTCTGACATCAAGAGCACTGCGACGAAACTTCTCGGCGCAATCGGCATCGGGTTCAGCCTGACCAAAATCAACGCCCTCGTGGAAGAGTTCGGGCGCGTCAATGAACAGGTCAAGAACTCAACCGCCGCGCTCGGAGACCAAGCTGAGATTCAGAAGAAAATCATGGAGTCTGCTCGGCAAACGCGAAGCAGCTATGCGGAAACTGCAGGAGTGATTTCCGACCTCGTGCACGAAAGCCCAGAGCTGTTTGGCAACATCGACGAAGCGGTCAAGTTCAATAATGCGGCAACAATGCTGTTTAAGTCCGCCGGTAAGACGAATGAAGATATTGCCGGTCTTATGGAGGCAATTAACAAGTCCTTCGCCAAGGGCTATGTTGACAGCGAAACAATCAGCCAGCTTTTGGAGCGTTCACCCGAAGCGGTAGAACTGCTCAACAAGAAGCTCGGCACGACCTCCGATAAACTGGAAGAGATGGCATCGTCCAGAACTATGACGGTCGCAGATCTGAAGGCTGCGTTCGTAGACAATGCCAACACCATTGAGCAAAAGTTTGGAGGCGTACAGTACAGAATCACAGACGCCTTGACCGTCATCCGAAGCGAATGGGGACTCTGGCTGACGCAGATGGACAGTACGCTTGGAGTGACGAACACTATCGCCAATGCGATGGTGAAGTTCTCCGACACAGCAATGCGCGTCATGAACCGCGTCCGAAATGCTGTCGTATGGCTCAACGACAAGCTCGGCGGATCTGGGAATCTGCTGAAACTACTGGCCATTGCGGCAGGCGCACTACTATTCGCGTTCAAGTTCGACAAGATTACAAGTGGTGTGGCAGCCATCATCAAGGGGCTAAAGGGAGTCAACAAAGAAGCTCTTTTGATGGCGGCAAAAATCATTATTATTGCTCTGCTGGTGGAGGATTTCATCAACTTCATGCAGGGCAACAACTCCCTGCTCGGAAGCCTGCTTGAAAGGGCGGGCGTTGACGTGGATAAGTTCCGCGCCAACATCATCAAGATTTGGGAGAACATCAAGACCATTCTGACCGCCGTATGGAAGGGCATCAAAAATGTGGCGATCCCGATTTTTCAAGGCATCTGGAGCGTCATCAAGACGGTGTTCGAGGCCATCGGCAAGATTATAGATAAAATCGCTCCGCAGTTCGCAAACCTTGCCGACCAGATTGCGAACGGCAACATCGACACAGATAAGTGGGTGAAGGTCGGCGAGGCCATCGCAAAAATCATCGCCGTCATCATAGGCGTCGTAGCTGCCGTCAAGACCGTCATCGCCGTGGTGCGAACGGTCACTTCGGTCGTGAAAGGCGTCTCGGCGGTGATCTCGTTCGTGTCCAGCCCTGTCGGCCTTGTGATTCTGGCGATTATGGCCCTGATTGCCGTAGGCATCCTGCTCTACAAGAACTGGGATGAAATCAAAGCCTTTGCCATTCGCATTTGGACGGCCATCAAGGATTTCTTCGTCAACATCTTCACGTCGATTGGGAACTTCTTCACGAGCATCTGGGAAGGCATCAGCACGTTCTTCTCCAGCGTGTGGAACAGCATCAAAGAGACGGTGTCCGGTGCGGTTTCCGCCGTCTGGGAGACCATCTCCACGGTGTTCTCGACGATCTGGGAGTTCATATCCGGTGTCGCCACCAACATCTGGACGGCCATCACGACGGCGTTTACGAATATCCTGTCGGGCATCACCGGCACGATTGGAAACATCAAGGACAGCATCGTGACCGGCTTCACCGCTGCTATCGACTGGATCAAGAGTCTGCCTGCTCAGGCCCTGCAGTGGGGTGCTGACATCATCAACAACATTGTCGAGGGCATCAAGGGCGCGGTCGGTAAGGTCGGAGAGGCAGTCTCCGGCGTCGCCAGCAAGATCAAGGGCTTCCTCGGCTTTTCCGAACCGGATGAAGGCCCGTTGAGTGACTTCCACACCTATATGCCCGACATGATCGACCTGATGACCAAGGGCATCAGCGCGGGCAAGGCCAAGGTACGCGATGCGCTCGGCGCTCTGACGGGCGATATGTCCATCATGGCGCAGGCCAACGTAGCCAGCCCCACCACGGCGCGGACGGCTATGGGCAGCAACAGCGTCAGCAAGAGCGTCGTGCAGAACGTGAACATCAACAACAAGTTCGAGGGCGACCGTGCCGGCCAGCAGAAGTCCGCAGCGGCGATGGATAAGGCCGCAGGCGACTCTACGGGCGAGATGGCCCGCGCCCTCGCGTATGCAAGGTAGGTGACGTAGATGGCAAGAGCAAAAAGACCTGTCACCATTGCAGGCATCGAGTTCGACGCGCTTATCAGCGAGGAGCACGGCTACGAGGCTACCGTTCCTGAGTATGCCGTTGAGAGCGGCTTCTCCGTCAGCGACGCGATCATCCACGGCGCCGAAACGCTGAACATGGTTCTCTATGTCACCGATACTCCGGTCACATGGAGAAGCCACAGCGGGCGCGGCCGTGTTGAGCAGGTCACGAAGCGGCTGGAGGAGCTGTACTAAGCCGCCGAGCCGGTCACAATCGTCACCAGCGACGCCACCTACACCAGCATGGCGATTGAGAACCTGACCATCAGCAAGAGCGCCGAGGTAGGCTACGCCCGAGAGATCCCAATTTCGTTCCGCAAGATTCGCATTACGACGGCGCGGACGGCGACCATCCCCGCCAGCTACGGCAAGAGCGGTGCGACCGCCGCTTCTGCAGGCACGGCCAACACGTCCAACGGGAGCAGCGGAAGCTCAGGCTCCGGTGGCTCCGGTTCGGGTTCTGGCTCTGGCAGCGGCTCTGGCAGCGGCTCCGGCAACAGCAAGTCGAGCATCCTCTATGGTGCCGCAAAGTCAATCGGCCTGATTTCATGAGGAGGGAAACGAGATGGAATACACGATCATCGAAGTCCCAGACCTCAACGACAGCATGAGCCGTGTCGTTCTGAATGGAAAGGCGTATCTGATTCGGTTCACATGGAACGACCGCGGCGGCTTCTGGAAGTTCGGCCTCTACGACACGCAGAGCCAACCCATCGTCATTGGCATCAAGATTGTGCCGAGGTTCCCGATGAACCTGTTCTACGGCGTGACCGCGCTGCCGAGCGGTGTTTTCGGTGTGATGACCAAGCTGGAGCACATCGGGAGGAATGATTTTCTCGACGGGAAGGCCAGTTTCGTATTCTGCCCTGCGGAAGATAGCGACTGACCCACTTTTCTATCCGTCCTACGGACTGTCCGCGGACGCTCCGTGGGACGGTCACACATGAAATCCGAGGACAGTCCGCGCATAACCGTAACCGTAACCGTAACCGTAACCTATACCGTAATCTAACCTAACCAGTAAATATATTTGGTGTGCGTTTTGCAAACGCACGAGCGTGTTTTCTTTGCTTATTTTTCGTGATTTTGCTTTTTGAGCAAAGTCGTTTGTAAAACGAGAGGGGGGATTTTGATGTCTGCGAACTTCGACAGAGAGTATCGCTTGGCTGCAGGTAAAGCCGGCGGCATGGGCTTCGAGATCGGCGAGAAGTCGAAGAGCCAGCCCGTCCCGCTGCACATCAATTTCTCCATTGAGCGCACCGACCTTGAAACGCAGAACACGGGGCGCGTGACCGTCTGGAACTTAAACAAGGAGCACCTTGCCACTCTGGACGAAAAGGACTGCGTCCTGTCCCTGAAGGCGGGCTACGGAAGCCGTATGCCGTTGATTTTCGCCGGCATCGTCACAAACTGCATCACGACCCACGACGGCGCAGACCGCAAGACGGAGATCGAGGTGGTAGACAACCTCGTCGAGATCCGCGATACCTACGTCACGATTTCGTATGTGGGTACGGTGAACTGGAAGACCATCTTCGACGACGTGGCGAACCAAATGGGCGTAGCGGTGACGTATTCGTACAATGCCGAGTTTGCCGACATTGCCAACGGCTTCAGCTTTGTCGGCCTTGCCCGCGACATCATGACGAAGGGATGCGCCTGTTGCGGCCTCGTGTGGAGTCTGCAGAACGGCGTCATGCAGGTCAAGAAGCCGGGGGATGTCATGAGCCGTGAGGTCTTCGTTCTCTCTGAGGACTCTGGGCTGCTGGGCATCCCTGCCCGCGTCACCGAGGCCAACTCCGAAACGAGCGATAAGACCAGCATCGGGTGGGAGGTCGAGTTCTTCCTGAACGGGGCCATCCACATTGACGACTATGTGAAGCTGGAGAGCAAAACCGTCACGGGCTATTTCCGCGTCGCCAAGCTGACGCAGGCCGGGGACAATATCTCCGGTGACTGGACGTGTACGGCGCGGCTCATGGAGGTGCAGGGGTAATGATGCAGGAGTTTGTGCAGGAGATCCAGAACACCGTCCAACGTGGGCTTCGCGGCATCCATACGGCCATGCCGGGGCAGATCGTCAGCTTTGACGCCGCAAAGGGCATCGCAACGGTCAAGCCCGCGATGAAGTTCAAGAAACCGGACGGGAAGACGATGGATTTCCCGCAAGTCACCGGCGTTCCGGTCGTATTCCCACAGGGGAACGCACAGGGCGCAACAGTCGCTTTTCCGGTCAAGCCCGGAGATAGCTGCCTTCTGGTGGTGGCTGAGCAGAGCCTCGACTACTGGCAGTACGGGCAGGAAACCAGCACGGATCTGGCCTTCGACATGACGAACGCGATTTGTATTCCCGGCCTGTTCGTCCAAGGGAACCCCGTGGTCGCGGATGCCTGCGCCCAAAATGCGGTCATCGTCGATGTCAAGGGAACCCGCCTGACAGTCAAGGGCGGTTCTGTAACGATTTCTGCGCCTGAAGTCACCGTTGAAGGCAACCTGACTGTGACCGGCAGCCTGTCGTATTAGGCCCGTAGAAGGCCGCTACGAGTTTTCAGGCGAAAGCAACAATCTACACCCATGAGGCGCTACGACACCGTCTGGGTGATTTCTGGCGATTCCAGACTACTTCTGGGAGGGGGTATTCACCGTGTTAGACATCAGACTGAATGAGGACGGCGATATTGCCATCTCCAAGAATGGCGACATCTCCACGACGGAGAGCGTCAGACAGGCCGTAATGATTCGGCTGCGCTGGATTTATGACGAGTGGCGGCTCGGCCCTGAGCTGGGCTTCCCATGGTTCGAGGAAGTGTTCATCAAGAACCCGAACACCATCAAGATTAAAACGCTCGTGAGAGACGAGATCCTGAAAGTGAAGGAGGTCAAAGCGGCGACGGTCACATCGGTCGATTACAACCCGGCAAAGCGAACGGCGACGTTCCGCTACACCGTCACCGTAGGAGAGGACACGTTTAGAGAGGAGGTAACGCTGTATGGCTGATTATGGCCTGACCCCACAGGGGCCGAATATCAAGCGGCTGGATGTCATTCTGGAAGAAATGCACTCGGGCCTGTCTGAGAAATGGGGCGTGAATACGCGCCAGAACCCCGAGTCCCTGCTGAACCACCTGCTGACGAACGTGGCCGACGCCATCGCCGACCTCTGGGAGTTCGGCGAAGCGGTGTACTTCTCGCAGTACCCGGCCACTGCAGAGGGGCGGAGCCTCGACAATGCCGCCCAGTATGGCGGCTCCACCCGTGAGGCGGCCGCGAAGTCGTACTACCCGATTCATTGCACCGGCAAGGACGGAACGAAGCTGGCCGCCGGTACGCGGATTTCCTCCGCGACGAACCCGACAACCTATCTGAGTATCACGGACACGAGAGAAATCAGCCGCACGTCGTTCAATCGTGCCTGCATCAAAATCGCGTCCCTCGGAACAGAGAGCGTCTACACCGTAGCCATCAATGGCGCGGTGTTTTCTTATAGCCCGACGGCGGCGGACACGCTCACGGTGCTGAAAGGCATCGCGGCGGCCATCACCGACGAGAAGTTCACGGCCTCCGTGGACGAGACGAATGAGTTCCTGAACATCGAGGCGGCAGACATCGCCTCGAACAATGTGCTGATTCTCTCCGAGAACCTGACCACGGAGACGGTGACGTCGATCATCACCTTCGGCACCGAAGAGAACGGCGACATCCTGATTCCTGGCGGGGTCATTACGAACATCGTCAACGCCGACGCTGGCCTGCTGGCCGTCGAGAACCTCTGCGGCTACATCGCGGGCCGTGACGAAGAGACGGACGTTGAGTTCCGCCAGTCCTACGCGGACAAAATCTTCAACCGTTCGAGCAATATGCTTGAGAGCATTCGCTCCGCAATCCTGCTGAACGTGCAGGGCGTCCGCAGCGTCGCCCCGTATGAGAACGCAACGCACCAATGGTATGTGGACGGCACCTATCTGGATGTGAAGGACGTGACCGAAACGCCTGCAGGCGACATCGTCCGTCCGCCGCACAGCGTCGAGATCGTGGTAGATGGCGGCGACTCGAAGGAAATCGCGCAGCAGATCCTCGCCAATAAAGCGGGCGGCATCAACACGGTCGGCGAGACCGTCGTGGTTCTGCCCGGTGAGTACGACGAGGAAATCACGATCCGGTTCAATCGGCCGACGACGATTTACACATGGTTCCGCCTGGGCATCACGCTCAACCGCTCCGAGGCTTTGCCGCCGAACTACGTTGACCTGCTGAGAGAGGTCGTCCTGGAGAACATGGACGCTCTGGATGCTGGCAAGGATGTCGTTCCGCAGCAGTTCATGAGCCAGCTTTACAAAGCCTGCTCGGGCATCAGCTATATCGACATTCAGCTTTACGCTTCGGCGGACGCCTCCGATGAAAAACCCTCCAAGTACCCCGACCGCAGTAAGAACATTACGGCGCGTCAGCGGGCCTACACCAAGGAGGAGATGATCGAGGTGGAGATTGATGGCTGATTATGTAGCGACCCTGAAAAACGACCTTGTCGAGCAGTTCCGGGGCAAGGCCAATATCGAGGCGCTCATGGAAGTCATAGGCGCCCAGCTTCAGCAGGTGTATGACTTCTACGACCAGCTTCGGCAGGACAGGGGAGTACATACAGCCGTTGGCAAGCAACTGGACGGTGTCGGTGACATCGTCGTGATGACCAGAATGGAGGCCGGCAAGCTCGCTGGCGACCCGATCCCGTTTGACATCATCGACGACGATACTTACCGGCAATACCTCATCTACAAAATCCTCAAGAACAACAGCGATTGTACCTACCCCGACATCATCAAGGCGTTCCGGATGTTTTGGGATCGGCCTCTGTACTACTCAGAGGACCCTGAGCAGCCGGCCACTATGATATTCGACACCGGAGAAATGCCGGGGGATGTAGATACTACGCCGCTGTTCCGGACGCCGCTGATCCGAGCTGCTGGCGTCACGCTCAAGCTGTATGCAAAGACCTCGACTCCTATGGAGCCATCGACGCTGAATATACTCAGCGGCCTCGGCTTTGCGGTTACAGTCACCAATCTGCCGGTCGTAGAACGCAACTACGACTTCAAATCCAAGGTATATGCCGCATCGAACATCGGGACGGTTGTGCAAGATGACCTCCCGGTGGTTGAACGGGCATATAAGTTCGAGTTTAGCCTTGGTATCGGGGCGAACGCTCAGAGCGTCACCCACGATATGCTCCCAGAGTTGGAGCGGAACATCCAGTATGATGCTGCCGTAAACGGCGGGAGCGTGGTGGGCAGTGTCATGGAGACGCCTATCAACGGCATTACGCTCCAGAAAAATGCCTGAAAGGAAAAGGAGGAGACTCGAAATGAGAAATACAGTTGCGAACGCCGCCGAACCCGAGCAGAGCAAAAAGTATTATGGCGGCACGGTCACGGTCGATGGCCGTAACCTCATCACCAGTCTGATGGCTGGCGAAACGATAGAGTTCACCCGGATTGTCGTCGGCTCCGGCTCTATGCCGGAAGGAGTAGAACCGATTGACATGAAGGAACTCGTTACCCCTGTGGCTGATGCAGTATCCACGATCCCGGTTGTCAAGAATGGAGAGATGTTCCTGACGGTCGAGTATCGGAACGACCTCAACGGTGGACTGAAGGAAGGCTTCTGGCTGAGGGAGTTCGGCATCTTTGCCAAGACTGCAAATCGGCCGGAGATCCTGCTCTACTACGCCACCCTTGGAGACAGCCCGCAGCCTGTCAACGCATATAAGGACAATCGCGTTGACATCCGGAGATACCCGGTCACGATTGCGCTTGAGCTGAGTGCAAATGTGCAGGTTTCCTACAACCCCGGAGCTTTCATCACCGCTCCCGAGGCCGAGGAGCTGTTGCAGTCGATGGTTGATAAGGCGCTGTCTGATGTCGGCGCCGCGAAAATCAAGGACATCACGATCCCCGCCGAAGGCTGGGCCTTGGACGTGGATTTTGGTGAACAGGGCGGAATGGGAAGGGACGACTACCGCTACTATGTGGATGTCGTTATGGCCGATGCTACCGCCGGCCACTTCCCGAATGTCGCCCTGCATAAAAGCGCTTTAGCTGCCGCAAAAGAAGCTGGCTTGTGCCCGACGGCAAGAGCCGATGATGGCTATGTACGGCTTTGGGCGAGAAATGAACCGTCCGAGCCTATGGAAGCCACTATTGCACTTTTGTCTGGCGGCGAAGGCGGAAGCAGCGGAGGAGGTGGAACTTATGTACTGCCGGTAGCAACCAGTACCAGACTTGGCGGAATTAAAGTCGGCAAGAATTTGAAGATCACCGATGATGGCGTTTTGTCGGCCACCGGAGCATCTGTGTCCGATGAGGATATGGCATCGCCTACGGAAACGGATGAAATGCTTAACGAGGTGTTCCCGCCCAAAGTTTGATCCTGAAAATACACAAAACGAGGAGGAAACCTTATGGCCTATGATCCTACGAAACTGGTAACTCTGAAAGAGCTGAAAAGCACGGCCAGCCGCATCAAGACGGAGTTCCTGGCCGCTATTGCAGATTCCGGTCATGCCATCTTCCAGAAAGCAGACGCTGTTCCTGCTCCGGAGGATGCACAGGAAAATATCCTGTATCTTGTCAAGAATGAAGGCTCCGGCCATTACGACATCTACGCCCTTGTGGACGGGAAGGTCGAGTGGCTGGACGATGTAACGGTCAATCTGGATGGCTATGTCACCGATGAGGAGCTGACCCAGGCTCTTGCGAACCTCGGCGCCGGCTCTGTGTATGGCGGCACCAAGACCAATCTGGAGGCGGCGGACAGCGATGTCATCACCGCCTTCTTTGGTCAGGATAGCACCCCCACCCCCAAGGAGGGAGACGTCTTTGTTGTGACCACGCTGGTTGAAGGCGTGACATACGAGATGTCCTCCTACTGGTACGATGGTGGGAAGTGGGTAGCCATCACTGGCAATGTCGACGCGAACAAGGTCATCATGCGCGACAACATCATGATGGCCGGCAACTACACTCAGGTGGGCAACAAGACCAAGGCCCAGAACGGCACTGCCGAGTTCTCCACCAAGGGAATGTCTGTTGCTGCGATCCTGACGGACATCTTCAGCAAGCGGCTCCAGCCCACCATTACTGCACAGCCCTCCGTCGGTGGTTTCAATCTGACCGGGGCCAAGGCTGTTGAGGCTGGCACGAAGCTGGCTTCCGCAGCTTACACCGCAGGCACCCTGAACCCCGGCACTTATCAGTACGGCCCCGAGACTGGTGTTGTGGCCTCTAATTGGGTGGTGCAGCGCATCACCGACAAGGGGACTGAGCAGATTGCCAGTGTTGATGCCGCATCTCTGGGCGCTGGCTCCGACGACAACGGCGGCGGCGGCTTTGTCATCGGCGACAAGGGCGGAGAGAATGTCGTTTCCAGCCTGAAGTACAAGGTGACCGCCACCCATGGGGCGGGCGTGACGGCCAAGGACAACCTGGGGGGCGACTCTGAGCCTGTGGTGAAGATCCAGGCCGGGACCAAGAGCCGGGAGACGGCGGCCTATACCCCCTACCGCAACTACTTCTATGGCGCGACGGCGGAGAAGCCCGCGCTGGACAGCGCGTATATCCGTAGCCTGACCAAAAGCAACAAGGCGTATGCTGCGGGGACATTCACCCTGTCCGTTCCTGCGGGTACGAAGCGGGTTGTCATTGCCTGCATCACGGGCAAGGCCGGTGTGAAGAAGGTCATCAACGAAACCGCCATGAATGCGGACGTGACATCCACCTTCGTCAAGTCTGCGGTGCCTGTCGAGGGCGCGAGTGGCTACACCGCTCAGGAGTACAATGTGTGGGTGTTCGAGCCTGCCGTGCCGTATGAAAACGCCGCGACCTTGAAGGTCACGCTGGGTTGAGAGGAGGAATGAAGTATGGCGATCAACAATACTCAGAACACTTACGCAAATATGGAATTCCCCCTGGCCATGAAGCGCCAGGATGCTTTTGCTCTCGACCCTACCGGCGTATGGCCCTCGCTCGAAGCTGCTGAGGACTACGCCAAGAACAATCCCACGGCCTATGTGGGACAGCACCTGTCCGTGGTGGCGGACGGGATCTCCACCGCCTATCAGATCAAGGACACCGCCGGGAACCTGGAGGAGCTGGGAGCCGGCGCGGTGGACGTGGCCACCGATGAGGAAGTGCGGGAGATGTTTGACGAGGTCTTTGGCGCAAAAGCCTGAGCCCGTTGGACCCATAAAAAATCAAAAAACAGGAGGAATCACCATGTCTTATGACGTCACCAAGCTCACCAAGCTGGGCAGCCTGAAGGAGCTGGCCCAGCGCATCAACACCGACTTTGCCAAGAAGTCCGAGCTGACACCCATCAAAAATTCCGCCGACGCCGCGTTCAAGAGCGGCAAGGTGGAGGGCAACAAGGTCCAGATCTTCACCAGCACCAACAAATCCGGGCCGGCCGCGTTTGAGTTCGACTTCCCCGTGGAGATGGTGCTGGATCAGGCCAAGACCGCCTTTATCCCCAAGTTCGCCTGGTCCGCCGAAACCTATCCCGGCTCCACTGATCCCAAGCTGGAGGGCAAGCCTGTAATGGTCCTGGCCGTGAAGGGCAGCGACGGCTCCGTCACCTATTCCTTCATGGGCATGGCCGCCCTGGTGGACACCTATAAGGCCAAGGTGGAGGGCAAGGACGCCTCCACCACCGTGACCATTGCCGGCTATGAGGTGGACGTGAAGGTCAACATCAGCCAGGACGAAGGCAACGCCCTGGAGGCCCGCGCTGACGGCCTGTATGTGCCCAAGCCCTCCGCCGTGGACCTGTCCGGCAAGGCGGACAAGGTCAAGTCCGCCGTGGCCGGCAACTTTGCCGGGCTGGACGCCGGCGGCAACCTGACCGACAGCGGGAAAAAGGCCACCGACTTTGTGGCAGCCGAGGCCGGTAAGCGTCTGATGACTGATGCCGAGGGAACCAAGCTGGATGGCATTGCCGCGAACGCCACCAAGGTGGGGGCCAGCTCCACCCCTGGCAACATCAAGATCAACGGCGCGGAGACCCCGGTAGTGACCATCGCCAGCGACGCTGAGGTGACTGAGATGCTCAACGAGGTATTCGGCCCCACGGTGTAAGGCGCGGGACCGGAGCGGGAGGGGCCGGGGGATTTCCCCGGTCCCATCTCCCGACCCAGACACAGGAGGGATGAAGCTTTGAGCAAGACAACGACGCTGGCGCAGATGCGGGCGCTGGCACAGCGGGCCAGCGGTGCGGCGGCCAAGGT
>ENA-ORMO01000454-ORMO01000454.1-human-gut-metagenome-genome-assembly--contig:-NODE-454-length-57665-cov-6.778042_pt1 | contig 57665 bp, 49 predicted proteins | sample MGYA00242106_ERZ509001 | MGnify/ENA primary metagenome ERZ509001 (study PRJEB26280, sample SAMEA2338736) | human gut metagenome | biome: human gut; feature: human-associated habitat; material: faeces...
ATCCTTCTACAGAGGGTGTCTTTCTTTTGTGCAATATTTTGGATTTGCTCATTTACAGTTATTGAAACAAATTTGTAACTGGAAGAATAAACAGAATTTTCGAGATGCAGAACTAGAGCAAAAATATCATACAGAAATTTTAAAAAATGAAAGATTTTCTGCAATGATCGAACTCTTAAACAAGGAAAATGAGGTTTTAAGGCAGCAGTACGATATGGCTTGTAGTGAAAAGAATGATGATCTTATTAAGGAGTTTTCTTTAATAAATGGAGAGTTGGAAGGAATCAAGCGTTCTAAAGGATGGAAAATCCTGCAGATGCTGTATAAAATAGAAGGCATATTTCGTAGATAGTAAGGAGTAACAGCAATGGCGTGGGATGAAAAGTTGAATAAAGGATACCATGTAGAAGAATTGTCTTATTATTACAGTCCAGAACATAGTATGCTGGGAAGTGAATGTAGTCATGGTATAACAACAGAAAATATTGGAAAAAATGGTATTAACTTAACAATAGCAGTTTTATCTATGAATCGTGCATCATTAACAATACGTCTAATGGAGTCGATAAGAAAATATATGCCTAAGTTTGCCGGAGAATTTTTAATCGGTGATAATGGTTCTAAAGAAAGTGAAATTTGCAAATTACGAGAGGTAATGAAGCAAATGCCATATCAGTGTCGATTAATTGAATTTGGCCGAAATTTTGGAGTGGCAGGTGGCCGAAATCGTCTTTTTTATGAAGTAAGAACAGATTGGATTTTATCAGCGGATAATGATTTATATTTTGTAGGCAATCCTTTAAAAAAAATTCAAAATGACATTGCAATTTTGGGCTGTCATTTTCTTGCGGTTCCAATTGTTAATAAAGAAGATCATGGAACAGGTATTTATGGAGGTCATCTTTATGTTGAAAATTTGTTGAATGAGATAGGAATCGGTGGAAGCTCTTTGTATTATGGGGATTCTGTGCCTTTGAATATTGAAAATCCTCCTTTTTTATGTACATTTGTGCCTGGCGGTGCAGCTGTTATGAATAAATCCAGTTTTTTTATGGCTGGAGGTTTTGATGACAATATGTTTGTTGGTTTTGAAGATGTTGAATTTTCTTTAAGATTATTTCAGAAGGGAATGAAAATAGGAGGATGTGGAATTGTAAGTATCATTCACGATCATCCTAAGCCAGAAATAAGCGCAGACATACATTATGAAAAAAAACGTTTTTCAACAGATAAATTAAGAGAATCCGGGCAATATTTTGAGAAGAAACATGGATTTAGTGTTTGGAATTTTACGAGTGAAGAATGGGTAAATAAGAGATTAAGTGAATTAACACTTGAAGATGATAAAGAAAAAACTTTAGGGATGGTTCATCCAAAACGGAAGATAGCATTAATAATTGATCGTCCAGGCTGGGCATTAGATAATATTGCGACACAAATTGAAAAAAAACTTTCAGATGAATTTGAATTTAAAAAGATCTATCAGGACGCAGTTGACTGTTTAGCCGCGGTTCTTTTGCTTGCACAAGATTGTGATATGATACATTTTCTATGGCGACCTTTGCCAACAGCTATTAATGATGATTATACAAGAAATTTTATTCGTAATTTACGTATAGATGATAAAGAATTTCAAAATAGATATTTAACAAATAAAGTCATATCAGTGGGGGTATATGATCATTTCTTCTTAGATGGTGAAGATAAAAAAGTTACATTGAAGCTTTTTTCAGACGAGACATCAATCGTAAATTGCTATACAGTTTCTTCGAAATTATTATATCAGATTTATAATAATGATTCTGAAATTATTAGGAAACCAGCAGCTATAGTTCAAGACGGTGTTGATTGTAGCCTCTTTATCCCAATGAATCTAGAAAGGTTTGAAAATTATAAAAATCGCACCATAAAAATTGGATGGGTTGGAAATAGTAAATGGATTATAGGACAGTCTGAACTTACAGATTTAAAGGGGATACATACAATTATTAAACCGGTAATACAAGAATTAAAAGACGAGGGATATGATGTTGAACTCATCACATCTGACAGAAATGATAAAATGATACCGCATTCAGAAATGCCTGAATTTTATGCTTCCATTGATATATATGTATGTGCATCATTGTGTGAAGGTACTCCAAATCCTGTATTGGAGGCAATGGCTTGTGGAGTTCCTGTGATTTCCACAGATGTAGGAATTGTAAAAGAAGTATTGGGGGAAAAACAAAAAGAATATATATTATCAGAAAGAAGCAAAGATTGTTTGAAGAATAAATTAAAAAATTTATTAGAACATCTCGAAAACTTAAATGAATTATCTAATGAGAACCAAGAGAAAATAAAACAATGGGATTGGGTTGTAATGAGTGAAAAGTTCAGACAGTATTTTAGAACCGAGTTGCAAAAATGCAGAGAGGACTAGAGTGATGAAAAAAATATATAAAGTATCGGTTATTGTACCGGTTTATAATGTAGAACAATATTTAGAACAATGTTTGAAATCGTTAGTAAACCAAACGCTAGAATCATTACAGATCATCGTGGTGAATGATGGGTCACCAGATAATTCGCAGGATATTATTGATGGATTTATTAAGAAATATCCTAATAAGGTATTTGGTTATATAAAAGAAAATGGTGGCTTAGGTGATGCCAGAAATTATGGGATGCAATACGCTGAGGGCGAGTATATAGCATTTGTGGATTCAGATGACTGGGTTGACGAAAAAATGTTTGAATTAATGTACAATTTTGCAGAAAGTAATCGACATCAGATTGTAATTGCTGATATGTATAATATCAATGATGGATGGACATTGGGAACCCCATCAAAAGGATATAGAGGAGATGAAAAAAATCCATCCGTTCAAGATTTTATGCTAAATTGTTTAAATCCAGCACATGCTTGGGGAAAATTATATCATTATCAATTATTGGAAATTGAAAAATTTCCGAAAATATGGTATGAGGACATGGGATGTATTCCGGTTCTTTTATCTTATGCAGAGAGCATCGGTTATTTACAGATTCCTCTTTATTTTTATCGCCAAAGAGAAGGTTCTATTACACAAAAAGTAAATGATACTAGAACATTACAGGTTATTCAAGCTTGGGAGAACATAATAGAAAAAGCAAATCAAATATATAGAGAGGAAGTAATAGCGGCAGTATACCAGAGTATTGAAGCATTTATTTACTTTAAACCGGAATTTGCAGAAGAATTTTTAAATTATGCAAAGGAGAAAAGTCATTTATTTGTAAATAATAAATTTATTCAAGAATGGATAAAAACTGGAAAGCAACAAAATTTAATGGAGAAGGAATTGATTCCTAAAAAGATACATTATTTTTGGTTTGGTGATGGAGAAAAAAACGAATTATTTTATAGATGTTTAAAGTCGTGGGAAAAATATGCACCTGGATTTGAGATAATTGAATGGAATGAATCAAATTGTGATGTAAATGAGTGTGAATATGTAAGAGAAGCATATAATGCAAAGAAATGGGCTTTTGTTTCGGATTATTTTCGCATTAAAAAAATTTATGAACATGGTGGAATCTATGTAGATACAGATATGGAATTTGTTAATAGTATATTACCACTAATAGTAAATAAAATATTTTTTGCTTTTGAAACAAAGAAACAGATTCATGCTGGTATTTTTGGAGCTGTGCCGAAAGCACGAATTATAAAAGAATGGTTAGATACATATAATGGAGATCATTTTTTAAATAAAGATGGAACATTAAATACCTCAAATACAATAGTAAAACGTCTAACAAGCTTGTTGGAAGATAAATATAAAGTGGTTCTTGATGGAAAAAAACAGAAACTGAAAGATGATATTATTCTTTACCAACCAAATGAATTAACATTAGATATGTATGATGGAAAATGTATTGCACAACATCACTATGAGGCATCTTGGTGGGATGTAAAAACAGGAAATACATCTTATAAATATGAAGTATTGAAGGATTATTTTCAGGGGGGAGAAAATTCTTCAGAAGATGTATCATTTTTGCAATGGAAACTTCATGAAATTGAAAATTCAACATCATGGAAGATTACCAAACCAGTCAGATTGCTGGCTGATTATCTAAAGAAAATTTTGAAATAATTAGGATTTTGCAAATGAATAAAAATAAGGCTTTTTTGTTATTTATTTTGAGTATATTTCCAGCCACTTTTTGTTTTGGGTGGATTAATGAAATTACATTGAAAACCGGAATACAGAAGTTCCTTGTTTTCTGTTATTTAGAGGTCATATTTATATTACTAATTTATATGATAGCTAAAGGATTCGGAAAGGCTTTTAATCAAAATAATATACTTATAAGAAATGTAATTATAGGCATGGCTATATTTTTGACAATAATATTTGCTGATAGTTGTATGCCAAAGATTTATTGTGAACAGCAAGTTACGATAAGCATTTCTGATGAAGCAGATGCGGACTCTCTTGGAAAGGAAGTATGGATACAACAAGTTTCCTTAGGAGATAAATTAGTAGATCTGGAACAGTTAGATTTATCGAATACCGGCTGGACATATAGCAATGGATTATTGTATGGTAGTGGAGAAAATAAGGATTCATTGCTTATATTGCCATTAAAGAAACATGAAAAAATAGATATCGTGTTTGGGAAACATGGTTGGTCTGGTATTGTTAATCTAAATTTTGAAAATAGAGTATATACATATAATTTATATTCAAAAAATCCGGATTCTGTAAGAGCAATTTTACAGCCTTATGGGAGTATGTATCAAAATGGGATGTATGCTGTAATGATATCAGGTTTTTTTGTGTTATGCTTGTTACTTGAGGGATTTGCAGCAGTTTTGATTAAAAAAATCAGACCTGATTTATCAGAAAAAGAATTTTTTTTGTTATGTATGATAGTGGCAAGCCTTTTTATGCCAATGAGGAAAGTAAATGTTGTTATAGAACCATTGGATAGTAAGGCAATAGAATCTAAAGGAAATGAAATATGGATTTTAGAAATAGATGGACAAAGTGTAGAAGTAGCAGAAAATGTACATCTTGAAGAGGGCTGGCAAATAAAGTCAGGAAATATTGCCTATATTGGTGATAGCGGCAAATCAATAACGATCTCATTGCAAAATAAAAAACCAGAAATTGTATTTGGAATGCATGGATGGAGCGGCAGGCTTAAAATTCATAATGGCTTCTCAACGAAAACGGTGGATTTATATTCTGTAGAGGGGGATAGATATATATATAATCCAGATGGAATTGTTTCTTTAAGCAGTGTCATTTGGGGAGGCATTTTACTTATTATCGTTATTTGGATTTGTTATGTATTTAGATTTAAAAGCAAACTATTAAATAGAGTTTTTGAACCATTAAAATATATCTTATGTTTTGTGATGTATTATCTGTTTAGTATGTTTGTTTTTGATATTTCGCTATTACTATATTGGCTAGTGTTTCTTTTTGTGTCAGTATTATCATACTGTATATTAGCAAAAAGAAGTCATGCAATACTCATAAATATTAGTTTGCCAATGGCTTTATTTTTGATATTTGAAAGTATAAGTAATATTGACTGTACACAGTTGGCAAAAAGCGCAGTTTTTTGGAATTTATTGATATTATCAGTGATTTCTGCAATTATTGTAAATGCACTTTGTTTAAAAAATATAGGCGTATATTTTTTATTAATATTAGCATTTGTTTTATCAACAGTTAATCATTTTGTAATACAGTTTAAACAGTATGCATTGATTCCAGCGGATATTTTTCAAATTGAAACTGCAGCAGCAGTAGCAGGAAATTATCAATATCAAGTAGATGAGAAGATCTTAATTGGTGTATTTTTAGCTGTATTGTTTGCATATTTAACATTTTCATCAAATAATCACTCAACAGCAATAGAAAAGAGCGTAATAATAAAAAGAGAAATAGTGGCAACGGTATTTATGGTCACTTTGATAACAGGCTTTTATACTATTGATTTTAAAGAAATTAATGTAATAAGAGAGGATAGAGATGATAATTGGCAAAATATGGATTATTATAGCCAAAATGGTTTTGTTGCTTCGTTTATCAAGTATTGGCAAGATATGAAAATAAACAAGCCAGAAGAATATTCCGTGTCTTATGCAGAATCAATTTTAAGTAGATATAGTCAAAGCGATATGAATAGAGTTGAAGAAGAAAAACCTATTATTATCGGAATTATGAATGAATCCTTTAGTGATCTTCAAGATTGGCTGGAAATGGGGAATTCAGAGGAAAGTCTAACTTTTTATAAGGAGTTGGAGAGTTTCCTAGAAAAGGGTGATACTTATGTATCTGTTTTAGGTGGAGGTACTTGCAATTCAGAGTTTGAATTTCTGACGGGAAGTTCCATGGAAATGTTTAGTGCTGTGTATCCCTATACAACTTTTGATTTTGGGAAAGTAGAGTCAGTAGTTACATCCTTAAAAGAACAGGGGTATAAGACAATAGCAATGCATCCAGCAAGCCCCAAAAATTATAAACGAGATAGAGTATATTCTGCATTGGGGTTTGATCAGTTTTATAGTTATGATGATTATGAGAATAGTGAAAAAATGATATATGATCAGACATCAGATCAAGCGGACTACGAAAAAATATTGGAAATAATAGAACGGGCAGAAGAACCTTTGTTTATTTTTAATGTTACTATGCAAAATCATGGTCCATATATAGCAGAAGAACTAAAAAAAGAAGTTCCTTTTGTTAAACTTGACAAAAAATTTGATGCTTTTGATGCTTTAAAATTATTTTCTACATTGATGAAAGAGTCAGATCAGGCATTGAAGTTTTTTCTAGAAGAGTTGAAAATGATTGATAAAAAAGTTATTATTTGTATGTTTGGAGATCATCAACCAGGTGCTTTAGATCAAGCTATTGAACAGTTTTATAAACTTCCAACAGCGGAATCGGAAATAGAACAGATTCAATTCCGTTATAAAACGCCGTATTTAATTTGGGCCAATTATAGTATTGAGGCAACAGAAACAACCCAATTAGATGGAATGAAATCAAGTCCCAATTTTCTGTCCACGAGTTTATTGACATATGCAGGAGTGAAACAAACTCCATACCAACTTTTTATAAATGATATGCACAAACATATACTGGCATCAAATAGATTTGGATATTTGGGAGATAATGGTATTTGGTATTCCTATGATGATGATACGTCGCCATATAGGACATGGATTCAGGATTATCGTATTTTACAATATTATCAAATGTTCGATCATTCTAGGTGATTTTAAGGAGAAGGAGAAAACTATTATGTACGACTATCTTATCGTAGGAGCTGGCCTTTATGGCGCAGTATTTGCTCACGAGGCAAAGAAGCACGGAAAGAGTGTCTTAGTGATTGATCGCAGACCGAACATTGCGGGAAATGTGTATACAGAAGAGATTGAGGGCATCAATGTGCACAAGTACGGCGCCCACATTTTCCATACGAACAATAAAGAGGTCTGGGAGTATGTAAATCAGTTTGCAGAGTTTAACCGGTTTACCAATTCCCCGGTAGCGAATTATCATGGAGAACTGTATTCTTTGCCCTTTAATATGTATACCTTTAACAAGATGTGGGGCGTAGTGACTCCGGAAGAGGCGGAAGCCAAGATTGAGGAGCAGAAGAAGGCAGCAGGAATTACAGAGCCGAAGAATCTGGAGGAACAGGCTATCAGCCTGGTGGGAACGGATATTTATGAAAAGCTGATTAAGGGATATACGGAGAAGCAGTGGGGACGGCCCTGCGATCAGCTTCCATCTTTTATTATCAAGCGGCTTCCGGTTCGCTTTACCTTTGATAATAATTATTTTAATGCTTTGTATCAGGGAATTCCGGTAGGCGGTTATACAAAAATGGTTGCGAATATGCTGGATGGAATTGAGGTTCGCCTTGGCGTGGATTATCTGGAGCATAAGGAGGAGTACGACAGTCTGGCGGAAAGGGTGATTTATACAGGCGCTATTGATGCATATTTTGATTTCCGGTTAGGTGCTTTGGAATATCGTTCTGTTCGTTTTGAGACAGAGGTGCTGGACAAGCCGAATTTCCAGGGAAATGCGGCGGTGAATTATACAGATGCGGAGACGCCGTGGACCAGAATCATTGAGCATAAGTGGTTTGAGTTTGGAACGCAGCCGAAAACAGTTATCAGCAGGGAGTACAGTTCGGAGTGGAAGCCGGGAGATGAGCCTTATTATCCGGTGAATGACGAGAAGAACGGAGCAGTATACCAGGCATATCGTGAGTTGGCGGCTCAGGAGGAGAATGTGATTTTTGGCGGCCGTCTGGGCGAGTATAAGTATTATGACATGGATAAGGTGATTGAGTCTGCACTTGTGATGGCGAAGGAAGAGCTGGAGAGATAAAATAGTGATAACAGAACGAAATTATAAAATGGATAACATGAAAGCGCTGATGATGTATCTGGTTGTGTTTGGACATATGCTGGAATGTTTTCACGGCACTGTGAGGTGGTGGATATATCTTGCAATTTATAGCTTTCATATGCCTGTTTTTGCTTATATTACAGGATATTTTTCCAGGATAAATCCAGAAAGAACGGTAAAGGGAATTTTATATCCGTACTTTTTATATCAAACGTTATATTTAATGTTTCAGCGATTTTTTCTGGAACAGGAAAACATCTTGCAATTTACAACGCCGTATTGGCTTTTATGGTATCTGATTTCGTTGTTATGCTGGCAGATGCTTCTACCTCTGATTAGTTGGAAAGGATTTACACAAGGGAAGGTTTTGACCGCTACGTTCATTTTATCTCTGGCAGCAGGATTTGATAATACAGTGGGATATTATTTGAGCTTATCAAGAACGCTGGTTTTGCTTCCTTTTTTTACAGCTGGATATTTTCAGTATTTTGATGGATTAACAGACAGGATGAAAAAGGGAGCGGGAAAGTACCTGTGCCTTTTTGGGGGTGTGTTGTGTGTATTAGGAATCAAAAGTATGTCTGGCGTTTTGCAGGCAGGCTGGATGTATCATTCTATGTCTTATGAGGCAGGAGGGTATTCTGTATGGATTCGCACAGGTCTTCTTTTGACTGCGGTTTTCTGGATTTTGGTATGGAATGTTCTTGTGCCGAATCGCAGGATATGGCTGATTAGTATGTTGGGGCGCTATACTATGCCAGTTTTTCTTTTACATGGTTTTTTAATAAAATGGATGGAGAAAAGTGGCTTTTTTCACTGGTCAGAAAATGTCAATCTTCTTATAGCCGCAATATTATCAGCAGGAATCTGCGTTTGCCTGGGAAATCCTTGGGCAGAAGGGGTGGCAGAAATGAAATGGAGGAGAAGATTTATAGTACAATAAAAGAGAGAGAGCGGAGAGGATATCCAATAAGCCGCTTCCAGAGATTATAGCAGCAGTAGATTGCTCAGCCACTTGTTCTATGATAGGATGAAAAAACAGAGAGCAATAGAAACGATTCATAGAACAGGAGATGGTGGTACATGGGTGTAACTGGTTGGCAGAGACAGGAACAGCGACATCAGGAGGATCTTCAGCGGCTGCAGGGCTTCCGTCCGATTGATGACACATTTATGCGTGGTCTGTTTAAGGAAAATATTCCGCTGGCAGAGTTTGTGCTTCGCATTATTACAGGAAAACCGGATCTGATTTTGATAAAGTGCGAAACACAGGCGGATTTCAAGCGTGTTACCGGGGCACGGTCGATCTGTCTGGATGCGTATGCAACGGATAGCGCAGGAAAAAAATACGATATCGAGGTGCAGCGCTCAGATAATGGAGCAGATCCACAGCGGGCGAGATATCATTCCAGTATGATGGATGTGGAGAATCTGGATGAGAAGCAGGATTACAGAGAGCTTCCGGACACATATGTTATATTTATTACGGAAAATGACTACTATAAGGCAGGAGAGCCGCTCTATGTGATTGAAAACAGGAATCTTACGCTGAATCAGCCTTTTGATGATGGAGCACACATCCTGTATGTAAATGGAGAGTACCGGGATGATTCGGATCTTGGCAGGCTGATGCATGATTTTAATTGTACGAACGCAGATGATATGAATTTCGAGATTCTTGCGGAGAAGACGCGTTATTTGAAGGAGAACCCGAAGGGAGTGAAAGAGATGTGTAAGGTGATGGAGGACTTGCGGGAAGAGAGCTTTGCAGAAGGTCGAGAGGAAGGCCAGGAAGAAGGCCGCAGAGAACAGGCCCAGATGACTGCCAGGAACCTTTCAGTTCAGGGCTTGTCCGTGGAACAGATTGCCCAGGCGGTTGGCTTTAGCGTGGAAGCTGTGAAGGAATGGCTTGCGCAGAAGGATATATAGGCAAGGGACGGAATTGGCAGAAATGTGCCGGATAGATGATGGAAAAGGCTGTACAGGGGAATCGGATTATCCCCTGCACAGCCTTTCGTAAATGGCTTTCATTTTTTTTACAACGGAATCGGAGCTAAATGCTTCGCTGAGACGCCGGTTGTTCTGGCCCAGCTCTCGGAGACGGGCGGGCAGATGATTCGGCGTATCCAGCAGATGACGGATGGCCTGACTGTAGGCAGAGACGTCATCTGCTTTTTTGATCATGATTCCGCCGGAGCAGACTTTGGCGGTGTCGGTCTGGGAGAGAACTTCTCCCATCAGATCCTGGCTGCCTCGAATATCAGAGCAGATAACGGGGAGTCCGCTGGCCATAGCTTCCAAAAGTGCCATAGGAAGGCCTTCCTGATAGGAGGGGAAGAGGAAGATATCTGCTGTCTGCAGGATTTCCAGCATATCCTCCCGGTATCCGGCGAAGGTGACCATATGGGAGATTCCCAGCTCTTTGGCCAGTTGGTGAAGCTCTTTTTCCAGTTTGCCGTGGCCGCAGAGCAGGTAATGAATTTGCGTCATGTCTTTTAGCTGAGCCAGCGCCTGGAGAATGGTTTCGTGATTTTTACGGGGAATCAGTTCTCCGGAGGACAGAAGAAGAAGTTTTTCTGATGGGATTCCCAGCTCTTCTTTTTTCTGACAGATTTCCTCTTCTGATAAGTGGGGAATCCTGGAAAAATCCATTCCTACTCCGGGCAGATAGTCTACATATTTTGCATGAAAGTGTTTCTTTGCCCGTTGGTAATCCTCATGGTTAATGCAGATTTGCTGATCTGTGAAGCGGGAAAGAAATTGCTCCATCGGGTAATAACAGAGCCAGTTTACTGGTTTTGCGCCTTTGAAAAAATGGAATCCGTGAGCTGTGTATATTACAGGCCCGGTGTGAGTGGCATGGGCGGTCAGCCGTGCCATGACGCCTCCCATGGGAGTGTGGCAGTGAACCAGCTGAAACTGCTCCTGTTCCATAACGGCCTTCAGCTGCCGGAAAACTGTGATATTTTCTGGTTTAAAAGGGCTGCGGACGAAATCAATCTGATGGCGGATGATTCCAGTTCCGTCCAGACGATGATTGTCTGTTCCGTAAGAAGGTGTATTGTAATTGGAGGCATAGTGAACTTCAAATCCCATATTTTGAAGGAGGCGGACATTGTTCATTTCAAATTGGGGAACAAAGCCGCTGACTGTGGTAACTAAAAGGGCTTTCTTTTTTGACGGCATATGTATTTTCAATCCTTTTCTTGTGCTTTGTTTTTTGGAATCGTTTGCTGTTGTATCTTATGAACAGTATAGCATAAAAGGCAGAAAGGGGGACAGGAAAATCTGTCCTGTCTGGCATAAATTTCATGACAAATGAATGTATAAATATTCTATATAATTAAATAAAGTGAATATTAAATGGAAAATACTTGACATATATGTATAATTAATGTATAATCTGGCGTAAACACACAAAAAAGTGTAAGAATATACGACAAAGAGAACGAGGGAGAGAATATTATGAAAAAAACGATGGCTTTGGTAGTTGGGATGATGATGGCGGCTTCTCTGGCAGGCTGCGGAGCAAAAAATGAAAGTAAAACTGTGGATGATATTAAAAAGGCGGGAAAGCTTGTGATGGCTACAGATGCTGCGTGGGCTCCGTTTGAGTATATTGCTGATACGGACACGCCGGTTGGCTCAGATATTGATTTGGCTCAGGCGATTGCGGATCAATGGGGAGTGGAACTGGAGATTATCAATACAGCCTTTGATACCCTTCCTCAGTATCTTGATAATGGCAAGGCAGATATTGTGATTGCGGCTATGACGATTACAGATGAGAGAAAGGAACAGATGGCATTTTCAGATCCGTATACAGTATCGACCCAGTACATTATTGTGAATGAGGCGGATACTTCGGTAAAGACTATTGAGGATCTGGCGGGAAAGAAGGTGGCTGTTCATCTGGGAACTACAGGTGATTTTCTTGTTTCTGATGAAATTGCAGATGGATGCCTGAAGGATACGGGAGCGGAAGTGGTTCAGTATAAAAACCTGACAGAGGGATGTCTTGCTCTTCAGAAGGGAGATGTAGATGCAGTGATGCTGGATCTCCTTGCAGCCCAGAATTTCTGTGCGGTGAATGACGGTTTAACATGTTTTGAAGCGAAATACGCAGATGGCTCTTCCACAAAGGAGGAATATGGCATCGGTGTGAAGAAGTCTAATACAGAGCTAGTAAAGGCGATCAATGAGGCGATTAAGCCGATGGTAGAAAACGGAAGCATTGACGCAAGTATTGAGAAGCACAAAGAACTGGCATCGCTGCTTGAGCAGTAGCCGGGGATTTCAGGAGGCAGGATATGAGTTTGTTTGAGAGCTTTTTATCTCAGTTTCAAAAGGCATTTATTGTAGATAGCCGCTGGAAGATTTTTCTGAAGGGCTTTGTGAATACCATGATCATTACACTGGCAGCAGCAGCTATTGGTATTCTGATAGGTGTTGTGATTGCAGTATTTCGTTATATGGCCTCTCAGAAGGATCCGAGAAAGAAACGGACATTTGGAAGCGCAGTGATTGGAGTTATAGACCGGCTGATGGCAGCTTATGTGGCTGTGATTCGCGGCACTCCTCTGGCAATTCAGCTGATGATTATGGCGTTTATTGTTCTTCGAGGCGTATCGGATGGAATGGTGGTTGCTATTGTTGCCTTTGGTTTGAATTCCGGCGCTTATGTGTCAGAGGTAATCCGTGCAGGTATCCAGTCAGTGGATGGCGGCCAGATGGAGGCGGGACGTTCTTTAGGTCTGAATCGTGTGGATGCGATGCGGCTGATTATTTTGCCTCAGGCTCTGAAGAATATCCTTCCGGCTCTGTGCAATGAGGCTATTGCCGTTTTAAAGGAAACGTCGATTGTGGGATTGATTGCAGTTGTGGATTTGACACGGGCCAGTGATCTGGTGCGCAGCCGTACCATGCAGCCCTATTTTCCGCTGCTGGCAGTAGCGCTGATTTATTTCCTGCTGGTATACGGGCTTTCGACAGGTGTTTCAAAATTGGAAAAGAGGTTGGCGAGAAGTGATAGAGGTTAAAAATCTGAAAAAGCAGTTTAGGGAACTGTCAGTGCTGAATGGCATTACAGAGCATATTTCCCAGGGAGAAAAGATTGTGGTAATTGGGCCTTCCGGCTCTGGAAAAAGCACATTTCTCCGCTGTCTGAATCTTCTGGAAATTCCGACGGAGGGGGAAATCTGGTTTGACGGCGTGAATATGACGGATGTGAATGTGGATATTGATAGGATGCGTCAGAAAATGGGAATGGTTTTCCAGCATTTTAATCTGTTTCCTCATTTGACTGTTTTGGAAAATATTATTCTGGCGCCTGTTCATTTGAAGCTGCAGACCAGAAAAGAAGCGGAGGAGAATGCAAGACGCCTTCTGGAGCGAATCGGTCTTCTTGACAAGGCAGATACCTATCCGGCTATGCTGTCAGGCGGTCAGAAGCAGAGGATTGCCATTGTCCGGGCGCTTGCTATGAATCCGGAGGTTATGCTGTTTGATGAGCCGACCTCTGCTTTGGATCCGGAAATGGTTGGAGAGGTGCTGGATTTGATTCGGGAACTGGCAGACGAGGGTATGACGATGGTAATTGTGACCCATGAAATGGGATTTGCCAGAGAGGTGGCTACAAGAGTCATGTTTGTGGACGAGGGACAGATTAAGGAGCAGAATACGCCCGAGGAGTTATTTTCCAATCCGAAGAATCCACGGCTGAAGGAATTTTTATCAAAGATGCTATGATATAAGGAAGCATACCTGTGAATATTAAGAGTGTAAGAGAAAAGGGGAAAGAATATGTTTAAGAATGTGATTGTAAAAACACCGTGTAAGGCTGTTACAGAAGGAATTACTTCTGCTCCGGAGCTGGGAAAGCCGGATTATGAGAAGGCGCTGAAGCAGCATGAAAGCTATATTGCAGCATTGAAGCAATGCGGCGTGGAGGTGACTGTGCTTCCGGCAGATGAAAATTTTCCGGACAGCTGTTTTGTTGAGGATACAGCAGTCCTGACGAAAAAGTGTGCGGTGATTTCCAATCCTGGCGCTGCCACCCGGACAAAGGAGACGGAAGCTATGATTCCGGTGATTAAACAGTTTTATCCAGAGGAGTGCATTGAGTATATTCAGTCTCCTGGTACGATGGAGGGCGGAGATGTGATGATGGTGGGAGATACCTTTTATATTGGCCGTTCTGCGAGAACGAATGAGGAGGGAATCCGCCAGTTTTCTGAAATTCTGGCAAAATACGGTTATACGGTTGTAGAGGTTCCGCTGGAAAAGGTACTTCATTTAAAGACAGGGGTCAATTATCTGGAGAACAACAATATGCTGGTTTCCGGAGAGTTTAAGGATAAAGCAGAGTTTGCCGCTTACAATCGTTATGAGATTCCGGAAAATGAGGCTTATGCGGCTAACTGTATCTGGGTGAATGATAAGGTACTCGTCCCGGCCGGTTATCCGACGGTGGAGAAGCTGGTGAAGGAAATGGGATATGAGGTGATTCTGGTGGACACCTCGGAATTTCGGAAGATTGACGGCGGTCTGAGCTGCCTGTCTCTGCGGTTTACGGCGATGAAGTAAGGGCGTCTGTTTTTGTCATAGATGTCTGACGCAGGCTCATACAATGTAAAAAACGTATTCAGGGGAAAAGCCCATGAAGGATTACATTGAAGAGCGGGCGGCAGCCATTGCCAACTATATTATTGAGCATCATGCAACAGTACGGCAGACAGCAAAGAAGTTTGGGATTAGTAAGAGTACGGTTCATAAAGACGTAACAGAACGCCTGGAACACATCAATCCATCTCTGGCTGCCAGAGCCAGGGTGATTTTAAATATTAACAAGTCGGAGCGCCATATTCGCGGCGGTATGGCCACAAAGGAAAAATATCAGCATCGGCTGGCTATCTGCAGTCGAGATGATGATTCGATAAAATAAAAGAATCCTTCCGTCATTCGATTTCTGTAAAAGGATGCATAAACAGGTCTGTCTCCTGAATAGATTATAAGTAATCATAGCAATAGGGAGGCTGATTTATGGACAAAAGGCGGAGGGGAAAGGTTGTTCTGACTGCGGCTCTGTTTCTTTGGGCATTTATGGCAAGATTTCTGACGGGCTGCAGTGTGGAAAAGGAGGATCAGGATAAGGTAAGGGATCTGGAATTTGCTGTAGTAAGTGAAACGGAACTGCCGGAAGAGCTTGCGAAGCTGGTGGCAGAGAAGAAGGCAGCGCCGTTTAAACTGACCTACAGTAATGATCAGGGGCTTTACATAGTGGTGGGGTACGGAGAACAGGCTACAGGGGGATACAGCATTGCTGTGCGGGAATTGTACCTGACGGAAAATTCAATTGTAGTGGATACGGAATTGCTGGGACCTCAGAAGGGGGAAGAGGTTGGCGTTGAGAAATCCTATCCATTTCTGGTGATTCAAACAGAATATCTGGAAAATCCGGTGATTTTTCAGTAAATCATGGCAGAGGGCCTTCTTTTTGACAGGTTGAGGGAGACTGTATTTTCAATGTTTATCTGTTGGCTCCTGAGATAAATTTCACTTGGCAGATTTGCGGACATATGGTAAATTAGAACTGTTCATAAAGAATGATGATATGACCAAAAAGCCGGCTTCTTTCAGTACATCTTCATTCAGACAGAGAATTTCTCAAAAGGTTTTTTGTTGGGGAGAGGAAGGAAGCCGGCCGGGTCTGCCTAAAAGAAGGATAAGGTGCTGACTATGATTTTGAAGGATATTTGGCTGGATGTCAAAGCTGTTCAGGAGCGGGATCCGGCTGCACGCAGTGCGTTGGAGGTGCTTTTGCTGTACCAGGGGGTTCATGCTCTGATTTGGCATCGGTTTGCTCACTGGTTTTATAAGCACAGAATGTTTTTTATAGCCCGTATGATTTCTCAGATTGCCCGTTTTTTTACGTTGATTGAAATTCATCCGGGAGCGGAGATGGGACACGGAATTCTGATTGACCATGGCTGCGGCGTGGTAATTGGAGAAACTACAGTGGTAGGAGATAACTGTACGATTTATCAGGGAGTTACTCTGGGCGGCGTAGGCCTGAACAAGGGCAAACGTCATCCAACCCTGGGAAAGAATGTAACCGTTGGTTCCGGCGCTAAGATTCTGGGGGCATTTGAGGTGGGAGACAACTGTACGATTGCGGCAAACGCAGTGCTTTTGAAGCCTCTGGAGAATGATACTACAGCGGTAGGTGTTCCGGCACGGCCGGTAAAGGTAGCCGGGGTTCCGGTAGCGCCGAAGGAAAAGCCCATGACTCTGGAGCATTTCTGTAAAATGGAGGAGCGGGTGAAGGAACTGGAAAATGAGGTCAGACGGCTGACCGCGGAACTGGAGGAAAAGAAAGGTGTCTGATCCCCGTACAGTGGAAATTGAGCGCAGCATTATCAAGCGTTTCCGTAAGGAAATCTGGCGTCCCTTTGTAAAAGCGCTTAATGAATATGATATGATTCAGGAAGGGGACAATATTGCAGTCTGCATTTCCGGCGGAAAGGATTCAATGCTTCTGGCAAAGTGTATGCAGGAGATTCTTCGCCACGGGAAAATGGAGTTCGGACTGAAGTTTCTTGTGATGGATCCGGGATATCATCCGGCGAACCGTCAGCTGATTGAGGAGAATGCAAAGCTCCTGGGAATACCGGTTACGATTTTTGAGTCGGATATTTTTGAGACAGTAGTGGATGCAGGCGGTTCTCCCTGTTATCTGTGCGCGCGGATGCGCCGGGGCAATCTCTATGCCAATGCCCGGGAGCTGGGCTGTAATAAAATTGCTCTGGGCCATCATTTTGACGATGTGATTGAAACGATATTGATGAGTATGCTGTATGGAGCGCAGGTGAATACGATGATGCCGAAGCTTCACAGCACGAATTTCGAAGGTATGGAGCTGATTCGTCCTCTGTATCTGGTGAAAGAGCAGGATATTCTTGCCTGGAAGGAATATAACCATTTGCGATTTCTTCAGTGCGCCTGTCGCTTTACAGAGCGGATTGCCCGGGAGAGAGCATTGGAGGAGGAGGTTCATTCTTCCAAGCGTCAGGAGATGAAGGAGCTGATTCAGCATTTCCGGCAGGTAAATCCCCACATTGAAACGAATATTTTCAAGAGTGTGGAGAATGTGAATCTGGATGCCTGCATTGGATATGTGAAGGACGGGAAACGTCATCACTTTCTGGAAGAGTATGACCAGTAGTTCATAATTTGAAAAGCATTCACATAAACTTTCTGTAGAAGATGATTTCGGCGGCGGATTGCCTCGGAATCAAATCCGGAAGGTAAGGTGGGTGCTTTTTTTATGCTGGAGCTGGTGAAAAAAAACATACATATGAATCGGTGGAAAACACAGGTGGATACCCAGGTAACTCTGGATGATGATTTTATTGTGCCGGATACCATGAGTGACATTGCTCAGGTAATTCTGGATTCGGGCGAGGTACAGCTGGAACCGGCCAGAGTTCAGAGTGAGAAGGTAACGATTCGGGGAAAATTGGACTTTCATGTTCTGTATCGGAAAGAGGAGGGCGGTCTTCAGACTCTGGGAGGGTTGATTCCATTTGAGGAAATGGTGAATGTGCCGGGATTGGAGGAGCGGGATTATGTCAGTGTTTCCTGGAAGATGGAGGATTTAAATGCAGGAATCATTAATTCCAGGAAGCTTAGTATTCAGGCTGTGGTGACGCTGGAGGTGCGGGTGGAGGCGCTGTTTGATACAGAGGCAGCAGTGGCGCTTGGAGCCCTTCAGAAGGAGGATGACGGTTCTGGTGAATTGACGTTTCCGCAGATTGAGACAAAGACGAGAGCTGTGAATGCAGCAGCGATTGCTCTTCGAAGAAAGGACACTTACCGGGTAAAGGAGGAGATGACTCTTTCTGGAAGCAAACCTGCCATTGGACGGATTTTATGGATGGAAATGCGGCTGAGCGGCGCTCTGGCCCGCCCGCTGGATGGGAAAATACGGTTGGAAGGAACGTTGCTGGTATTTTTGATTTATGAAGGTGAGGGGGAAAGTGAGACGGTTCAGTGGCTGGAGGAGAGCATTCCTTTTTCCGGCGAGGTGGAAATGGCAGGCGCAGTTGAGGAAATGATTCCGGCCATTGATCTGCGTCTGGTTCATAAAAGTATTGAGGAGAAACCGGATTATGACGGCGAAATGAGAGAGCTGGCTCTGGATGCGGTAATTGAGCTGGATATTCGCCTGTATGAGGAGCAGCCGTTGGAAATTCTCAGTGATATGTATGGGGTAAACCGGGAGCTGACTGTGGAAACCGGGGAAGCATGCTTTGATCAGATTTTGACCCGGAATGCAGGAAAATGTAAAATTTCTGAGAAGATACAGCTGCCAGGAGGGCAGCGGGTGCTGCAGATCTGTCACAGCAGTGGCCTGGTGAAGCTGGATCAGGCGGAAGCAGGGGAGGATATGCTTTCTTTAGATGGAGTTCTGGAGGTAAAGCTTCTGTATCTTACAGACGATGACAGCTGTCCCATTCAGTCTGTAACAGAGCTGCTGCCGTTTCACTATGATGCAGAGGCCCCGGGAATTACAAAGGACAGTGTCTGGTATCTGGAACAGGGGGTGGAGCAGCTGACGGCTGTAATGGCCGGAGGGGACATCGTGGAAATTAAGGCGGTTCTTTTGCTGGAGGTGCTGGTTTTACAGCCGGTATGTCAGTCGGTGATTCTTCAGGCACAGACCTCTCCACTTGACAGGAGGAAGCTGAAGGAGGCGCCAGGAATCGTCGGGTATGTGGTGCAGGAAAAGGACAGTCTGTGGGATATTGCCAAGCGGTTCCGTACAACAGCAGAGCATGTGATGGAAACCAATGGACTGACCTCAGAGGAGCTTCACCCTGGGGATAGTCTGATTCTGGTGAAGGAGATAGTCCGGTAGAGTTTGGAAAGAGGAACCACAGAGAAAAATAAGAATATAATAAAGTATAGCAATCCGCATTCAGCTGATGCTTTCTATAGATTCAGGCAATGCCTGAGCAGCGCAGGTGATCGTGCGCAGACACGGCGCTGCTACATAGAGGCTGAGCGGATTGCTCTTTTCTTTTTTGGGCTGGTGTGGTAGGATTATTTCGTATTGGAAGAGTCATTTATTTTGAAGAAAGAAGAAAAGAACGTGAAACCAATTCGACTATTTTTGCTTCCGGCAGCTGCAGCTGCCGTGATGCTGTCTCCGCTGATTTTGAAAGGAATAGATGAAAAATTTCGGTTCAGCGGAGTGGAAAATCAGGCCCAGTTTCCGGAAATTACGACTCAGAAGCTGTTAGACGGTCAGGCGCAGACGGAATTTGAGGCTTATGTACAGCAGCACTTGCCAGGAAAGCCTTTTATGGTCCGGCTTCGCAACGAGATTACTTTTTCTCTGCTGGATACGGTATCAAATATTAATTACAGCATGAGTAAGGATAAGAATCTCTTCAGCTGGGAAAATGTCAGCTATTACCTGCAGTACTTTGCGCCTGTTTCAAAAGAGGGGGCATATGAGCTGGTGGAAAAGCTGGAATGCCTCCAGAAGCTTCTGGAGGATGCAGGAAAGCAGATGTATGTGTTTATTACGCCCTGTAAGATTCGTTACACGGAGGATCAGCTTCCCTGGGTGGACAAGGCTATGGCTCCGCCGAGAAAAGAGGGAAATTATGAGCTTTTGACAGAGGCTTTATCTGGAAGCCAGATTCGGTATTTTGACAGTATCCGGTATTTAGAGGAGCACAAGTCAGAATTTGACAGCCGGGTTCCTCTGTTCTACAGAACAGGACTTCACTGGTCTGTATATGTGGGAAATATGACAGGAGCGGCCTTCGGGGAGTTTTTGGAGCAGGAAAGCGGTTATAATCTTCCGGAAATGACCATTACAGCAGCACCTTGTGAAAATCCGGTTTACCCGGATGCAGATTCCTTTGAAGTGTTTAATACCATTGGGAAGCCTTATGATCAGTATTATGAGCCTGTGATTGAGATTACTGATGAAGAAACAGATGCGCCTGGTTTTCTCTGTCGGGGAGGAAGCTTTATGGGACAGAGCCTTTCCTGCCTGATTCAGAATCATTATTTCGGGAAAAATGTTTCTATGGAAAACAGGCAGATCTTTACAGAAGAATTCGGACAGGTAAAGGAATTTTCCAGCTATGAGGAGGCGGATATGAGAGAATGTCTGCGGGATATTGACCTGGTCGTGCTGGAGGTGAATGAAACGGCAGTTTCTGATATGAGCTTTGGTTTTATTGACTATGTTCTGGAGCATCCGGAAATTTTACGGGAAGAGTAGGAAAATAATATGGTATTTTCATCACCGGTATTTTTATTTATATTTTTGCCCTGTACCCTGGCACTTTATGGGGCGGCATCCCTGACCCGCAGTATCAGGGTGAAAAATGCAGTGCTTTTATTTTGTTCTGTATGCTTTTACGGGTACGGTGGGCTGAATTATCTGGGGCTGCTGGCAGTTTCTGTTGTAGTAAACTGGGGAGCAGGCCTTTTGATGGAGAGAGAAAAGGAAGGGGATAACAGGAAAAAGGCCAGTGCCAGACGCCGGATGATATTTTGGCTGGGGATTGTCTGGAATCTGGGAGTTCTGATTATATTTAAATATCTGAATCTTCTGGGGGATACGGCTGCATGGCTGGCAGGCACCCTCCTTGGAAGCAGTGTGGAATCACCGATTCCCAATATTGTGCTTCCGATTGGAATTTCCTTTTTTACCTTTCAGATTATGTCATACCTGATTGATGTTTATCAGGATAAGGTGGAGGTCCAGAGAAATATTCTGGATTTGGCCCTGTATATTATGCTCTTTCCCCAGCTGATTGCAGGTCCGATTGTGCGTTATATTGATGTGGCGCGGGAAATCGGCAGCAGACAGGTGCGGGCAGAGGATGTATATGAGGGAACCTTCCGGTTTATGGCAGGGTTTGTAAAGAAAATTCTGCTGTCTAATGCAGTGGGAAAAGCGGCAGATCTGGCTTTTGGACTGAAGCCGGGAATGGGAATGATCTACGGATGGATTGGCATTATCTGTTATGGACTTCAGATTTATCTGGATTTTTGGGCATATTCGGATATGGCGATTGGTCTGGGACGGATTTTTGGTTTTCGCTTTCTGGAAAATTTTAATCACCCGTATCTTTCTGAAAGTATCAGTGAATTCTGGAGGAGATGGCACATCTCCCTTTCAACCTGGTTTCGCGATTATGTGTATATTCCTCTGGGAGGAAGCCGGTGCAGTCTGGCAAAAAACTGCCGGAATTTTCTGATTGTATTTGCGCTGACAGGTATCTGGCATGGGGCAAGCTGGAACTTTCTCTTCTGGGGACTGTACTTTGCCTTTTTTCTGATTCTGGAAAAGCTTTGGCTGCGGAGAGTTCTGGAACGCCTGCCTTCGATATTCCGACATATCTATACGTTGTTGACAGTAGAAATTGGCTGGGTGTTTTTTCGGGCAGATACGATGGAAAAGGCTTTGTGGTATCTGCGGGATATGTTTTCCGGCTGTCTGATGGGAAGCCTGGATCGGGAACTGGCAGAGCTGGTTACTGGTAAGAAATTTATTCTTCAGTTTGTGATTTCTCTGTTGTTCTGTACGCCCTTTTTTGGGGTTCTCCGTGAGAAGCTGGAGAAGAAGGGGCTGGGTGCTGTGACCGACGGAGTCCTGGTTATTTTGTTTTTCCTGTCAGTCTGTGAGATGATGGCCAGCGGCTACAATCCTTTTATTTATTTCCGATTTTAGGAAGAGGCTGGAAGGAATGAGGATTGGCTGAGCGTGAAAGAAAGTCCGGGCAGGAGGATAAGCCCGAAGGAGTCTGGAGAGGAGGAAACCAGAAGGATGGTCAGTGAGAATCAGGAAGAAAAGAATTATATGTATTTGCTTCGCTGCGCAGATGGGACATTTTACTGCGGATGGACGAATCACCTGGAAGCGCGGGTGGAGGCCCACAATGCGGGAAAGGGAGCAAAATATACAAAAAGCCGCCGTCCGGTGGCTCTGGTTTACTGGGAGACCTTTGATACAAAGCAGCAGGCCATGCAGCGGGAATGGGCGGTGAAGCAGCTGAGCAGGGCAGAGAAGCTGAAACTAATAGAATCCCGGCAGTCTTTCTGAGAAGAACTGCCGGGGCGAGAAGGCGGTCAGGCAACAAATGCGTACATCATAATATAATGACACAGGCTGCCTCCCATGACGAAAAGATGAAAAATTTCATGGGAGCCAAAATATTTGAATCTGGCATTAAAAATTGGCAGCTTCAGGGCGTAAATAATCCCTCCTGCAGTGTAGATGATGCCTCCGGTCAGAAGCCAGATAAAGGCGCTTTTTGGAAGCGCAGCAGTGATTTTCCCAAAGGCCAGGACACAGACCCATCCCATGGCGATATAAATAAGAGAAGAGACCCATTTCGGACAGGTGATCCAGAGCGCATTGATGATCATTCCGGCAATGGCGATTCCCCATACAAGAGCCAGCAGAGACCAGCCGGTTTTGTCACCCAGAACAAGAACGCACACAGGTGTATAGGTTCCGGCAATCAGAATGAAAATCATCATGTGGTCAACTTTTCTGAGAATCTGGTTTACCTTTGGCGAAATATCCAGAGTATGATAAATGGTGCTGGCTGCATACAGCAGAATCATGCTGGTAATAAAAATAGCCAGCGGAAGCACATGGGTATACCCAGGGGTCCGAGCTGCCTTGATAATCAGGGGAGAGGATGCGCCGAGAGCCAGTATCATGGCAATAAAATGGGTCAGGGCGCTTCCAGGATCTTTGATTTTCAGTGTCATAGAAATCACTCCTTTATGTTATAATCAATACTATTATATGTAGTTTTGAAAACTATGTTATATCATTTTATATACTATACACCCTGCGGGGGAAAAATGCAAGTCTGGAGAAAAAATTTATTGCAAATGATACCGCCTTGGCGGAAAGGAAGAAAATATGCTGAACGTATTATATGAAGACAGGGATTTGATTGTGGTTTGGAAGCCGGTAGGACTGGAGTCTCAGTCCAGCCGTGGATTTGGTGCGGATATGGTTAGTGAGATCCGGCGTCATATACACAAGTTTTCCCCAAAATCAGGAGAACCTTATGTGGGAGTTATCCACAGATTAGATAAGCCTGTAAGTGGAGTTATGGTTTATGCCAAGACAAAAAAGGCTGCAGCTGCGTTAAGTGCGCAGGTTTCAGCTGGAAAAATGTCAAAAACATATCTTACTGTGGTATGTGGAAAACCTGTGGATAATGTGGATAAATATGTGGATTATTTGTTGAAAGATGAAAAATCTAACACATCAAAAATTGTGGATAAGGGGATAAAAGGTGGAAAACTTGCGGAACTAATCTTCCGGTCAGTGGAAACAAGGGAGGTGGAGCCTTATGGAATGTTGACACTGGCAGAAATCCGGCTGCTTACAGGCCGCCATCATCAGATTCGGGTGCAGATGGCTGGTCATGGACTGCCTTTATGGGGAGATAACCGTTACCATCCGCAGTTTGGAGGAACAGCTTTGGCTGCGGGTATGGATAAAAAAATGAATTGTGGGGAGAACGGCAGCGGACAGATGTCCAGAGAACAGACAAACAGCGGGCGGATGGGCAGGGAGCAGATTGCCCTGGCGGCGTGGAAGTTGACATTTACCCATCCGGAAACAGGGAAGACCATGACATTTTCCCATTTGCCGGAGAATGCTGTATTTTCCTGTTTTCCTGAATTTTTAAAGATGAAGGAAGAGAACATGGAGAAAAAGAAAGGAAAAACAGAATGATTATTCATACAACAGGACGCAATAACTGTGGAGGACGCTGTTTGATCCATGCCCATGTGGAGGGCGGGCAGATTAAGCGGCTGACAACAGAAAGCCTGGAAGAGGCCAGAGCTGCCGGCTGTGAATTTCCTATGGCGGCCTGTGTGCGGGGAATGAACTACCATAAAACGTTTTTAGGTGAAGATCGGCTGAAATATCCTATGAAACGGGTTGGCGAACGGGGAGAAGGAAAATTTGAGAGGATTTCCTGGCAGGAAGCAGTGGACATCATTGCCGGGGAATGGATCCGCATCCGCGATACTTACGGTCCTGGCTCCAGGTATGTCAACTATGCGACAGGAGTCAGCGCCCTGATCCGGGGAAATCAGCTGGCCAAACGTCTTTTAAGCCTGGACGGCGGATTTCTGGATTATTACAATTCTTACAGTACAGCCTGTATCCGTCAGGCCACGCCGCTGATGTATGGTACCTGTGAAACAGGAAACAGCAGAGAGGACTGGCTGAATTCCAACCTGATTCTTCTGTGGGGACATAATCCTGCAGAAACAAAATTTGACAGTGATTCCATGTTTTATTTAAAGAAGGCAAAGGAAAAGGGGATTCCGATTATTGTCATAGATCCGCGGAAAAATGATACGGTGCTTCAGCTGGATGCAGAGTGGATTCCTCTTCGTCCTGCTACAGACAGCGCGCTGATGGATGCCATGGCCTATGTGATTGTAAAGGAAGGGCTGCAGGATCAGGATTTTCTGGATCGGTGTTGTCTGGGCTTTGATAAAGAACATATGCCGGATGGTGTGGAGCCGTCAGAGTGTTATTTGTCCTGGCTGACAGGAGAGCAGGACGGAATTGAAAAAACGCCGGAGTGGGCTGAGCCAATCACCGGGGTTCCGGCTGAAACCATTCGCAGTCTGGCAGTCCGGTATGCCACAGCAAGGCCGGGGGCACTGATACAGGGCTATGGAGCCCAGCGTCATGCCTGCGGAGAGCAGAGCGCCCGGGGGGCAATTCTTCTGGCCTGTATGACAGGAAACGTAGGAATCAGCGGCGGCTGGGCCAGCGGTGTGGCAGACTGTACCCGTCATGCAGAGCCGGTATTTCCCATGCCGGAAAATCCGTATCCAATGAAAATTCCTGTATTTCTGTGGACAGAGGCAGTTGAGCGGGGACATGAGATGAATGGACTGGACGGTGTTTCATGCGGAAATATGGCAGGCAGAGAACCGGGGATGGAGATGGATGGGGAGAAGGCTTCCCAGAAAGCTGATGAACCGGAAAACCTGCATCTTTCCAGCGATATTAAAATGATCCTGAATCTGGCGGGAAATACGCTGATCAACCAGCACAGTGATATTAACAGAACAGCAGAAATTCTGAAGGATACCAGGAAATGTGAGTTTATTGTCTGCAGTGACCTGTTTATGACTGCCAGTGCAAAATTTGCAGATATTCTGCTTCCGGGAGTTTCTATGTTTGAATGTGAAAATATTACCCTTCCATGGCAGACAGGAAATTTTGTCGGCTTTAATAATAAAGTCATAGAACCCCTGTATGAGGGGAAAGAGGAGTACGAATGGCTGTCTGAGGTGGCAGAGCGGCTGGGGCTTTGGGAAGCGTTTACCCAGGGGCGGACGGTTGGACAGTGGCTGGAATACTGTTATAACCAGCTCAGAGAAAGGGAAACCGAGCTTCCGGAGTATGAAATTCTGAAGCGAGAGGGAATTTACCGCTACAAAAAAATGGATCCTGTGATTGCCTTTGAAAAAGAACGTCAGGATCCGGAGCATTATCCTTTCCCGACAGAGAGCGGCCGGATTGAGATTTTTTCCAGAAAGATTTATGAAACCAGATACTGGGAGTTTGTTCCGGCAATTCCCAGATATGTGGAGCCGCCGGAAGGACCTTCGGATCCTCTGACAGAAAAATATCCGCTTCAGCTGATTGGATGGCATACAAAACGCCGCTGTCACAGTATTCATGATAATAACAAGGCGATGCACAGTCTGGATCCCCAGCAGCTCTGGATGCATGCAGAGGACGCTGCGGCCCGGGGACTGAGAGACGGTCAGATGGTTCTGGTGCGAAATGACAGGGGGCAGATAAGGATTCCAGTAAAAATTACAGATCGGATTATGCGTGGAGTAACAGCCCTGTCCCAGGGGGCCTGGTATCGTCCCGATAAAACAGGAACGGATCTGGGCGGCTCCATCAATGTGCTGACTTCTCTGCATCCGACGCCGTATGCAAAGGGAAATCCTCAGCATACCAATCTGGTTGAGGTAGAAGGATTGTAAAAACGCGTTAAGAAAGTGTTAAAATGCAGGGGCGGGTGTAGCCAGAAAAGGAAAATTCTGATATAGTGTTGAACATAGAAAAGGGAGTAGTTGGCACCTGGTTTCAGGTGTTTGCGAAGCCGTCAGTACGAGTTATTCCTGAGAATTCAAAGGAAGCTCCGGTTCGTAACGAAGCAGCGAGACTTTTGTTGGAAGAGAGCGTGGAGACACTGCACAGCAGTGCTTCCGGCTTGATTTCAGCAGAGGGACTCGCTTTTTTTATTCATAGGAAATTACGTCCTATGAAATAAAAAAGTGAGAACTCTGCAGAAACCAGAAAATTCGATGGAAAACGAGGAGGAAATGAGATGGAAATGGTAATTCAGTTATTGCTGCTGGCGCTGGGATTTTTTATGTTGGTAAAAGGTGCCGACTGGTTTGTGGACGGTTCTTCCGGTATTGCAGATAAGCTTGGCGTGCCTCAGCTGGTGATTGGTCTGACGATTGTGGCAATGGGAACCAGCGCTCCAGAGGCGGCAGTCAGCATTACTGCAGCCTTGAAGGGCAGTGCAGAGATTACAATCGGAAACATCGTGGGAAGTAATATTTTAAATATTTTGATTATCCTTGGAATTACTTCTGCGATTGTTTCTGTAGCTGTGGCGAAATCCACAATCCGCTATGAGATCCCCTGGATGCTGTTTATCACAGCAGTGCTGCTGGCGCTGGGCTATACAGGAAATCAGGTAAGCTTTATGGAAGGCGTGATTCTCTGGGTTCTGTTTTTAATGTATCTGGGCTATCTTTTTGTAATGGCTATGCGGGATAAGCAAGAGGTAGTTGAAACAGAGGAGGCAAAGCCGTTCTGGAAGCTGGTGCTTTTGTCGATTGTAGGACTGGTGCTGATTGTTCTGGGAAGCGATGTGACGGTAGATGCAGCAACAGCGATTGCCAAGGCAGCTGGCTTAAGCGAGCGTTTTATCGGACTGACGATTGTGGCTCTTGGAACTTCCCTGCCGGAGCTGTTTACCTCTGTTTCTGCAGCAATCAAGGGAAAGGCAGATATTGCAATCGGAAATATCGTAGGAAGCAATATTTTCAATATTCTGTTTGTTGTGGGAACGGCAGCGTTAATTCTTCCGGTTGAGTTTGCACCGAATTTTGTGATTGATACGGCAGTTGCCATTGGCGCAGGAGTGCTTCTTCTTGTCTGCGTAGCTGGTAAGAAAAAGCTGGTAAGAAGTCACGGAATTATTATGTTGGTGTGTTACGCCGCATACTTTGCATATTTGATGATGGGATAAAAAGAAAAATAGCTCACCTTAGTGTTAATGTAAAAAATGAAATTATAAAGAGATTATAAGTTGCTTATAAAAACAGGGAATTTGTCTTTACTAGGATTAATACAAAGGAAGTTTGAAGCTTTGTGTTTATCCTGTGTTATCTGTGGCTATTTAGAGGGAGAATTTTTATAAAATCAAGTGTTTTCGGTTATGTGGAATTATCACTATTTAAGGAAATTAGTGTAAAAAAATTGGAAGAGGTGGCGTTTGCTACCTCTTTTTTTATTTTTTGTTATTATTGCGCAGGGGATTATTATATTCAAACTTGTAAAATGTAAGCAGAAAATGAAGAGTGGGGGAGCACTTGATGATTTAATCAGTAGATTTCGGGATTTTTGGGGAGAGTTTATCATATATGTATTGGCAACAAGTATTGTTGGGATATTTGTTGTTAGCTTAGTAAAAAAAGGTAATGTTACTTTAGAAAATATAAATAACTGGGTTAGTATTATTCTTGGTTTTATTGCTTTGGTAGTTAGTGTAATATCGCTTTGGTTAAGTTTTTATAATGTAGATCAAGCAAACCAGTCTAAAGAGGCGGTTGAGAAAACGGCTAAAGAAATTAATGCGCGTGGAACTGAGAGGACTGGATGGAAGCAAGATTTTGAAAAAGGTTGGTATTTTCTGGATAGATATGGAGAAATAGTGCGAGATGAATGGAAAAAGAGTGGAGATAATTGGTATCATCTCGGAAGTGATGGTTATATTGAGAAGGATGTATTTATCTTTGAGGATCTCGGTAAAGTTATATATTATGTAGATGCAAATGGTATGATGGTCAGAAATACATTTGTAAAGATTGATGATAAATATCGGTTTTTTACAAATAATGGCAAAGCTATAATGGACGGAAAAATAGAAAAAGACGGTAAAAGATATTTCTTTAAAAATGGCTATTTGGATTGTGAAGAAATCATTGATTGCGGTGAGGAACATGAAGATGATGACAGTGATGGAGATAAAGCACTTGGAAAATAAAGTGTTCATAATATGGGGAAAGGGTATGAAATGCACTCATGAAATTCCAAACACGAAAAATAGATTCCAGTATCAGAACAGTTCCAATGGCATCGAAAGTATCTAAAATTCTCAAATTACGTAAGTATCTAAATTTCTCCGTGTACTCTCAGATATACTTTTGCCATCAGAGCTTTTGAAAAAGGAATGAGACCAAAGTTAAGACAATGGCAGTGTTTGAAAAACAGGCGTAGATAGATTGGTGTAAAATTGGTGTTATAGTCAAAAAATGGAAGTAACTGTTCAGGAGGGCATCTTCTTGTCCGTCAAAGCCGAACAAGAAGCATCGGAGATTCCTCCGATATGAGATCTGGCATGAAAATCCGATTACAAGCAAGCTTGACACGAATTTTTCTGCCAGATCTCTCGCCGTCCTGAATAGTTATAAATGGAATTATAAAAAGTTTCTAAGCGGCTTATAAAATCAAAGAATTGGGCTATACTAGGATTAGTACAAAGGAAGTACAAAACAGAAACAGGTGAGTCCATGGGTAAGCCGAATAAGAAACTGAAGAAAATTTTTATAATTATGGGAATGACAGGAGCAGTCTATGGAAGCTTTCGCTTCCTTCTGCCTCTTGTGATTCCCTTTTTGCTGTCCTGGGGAATTGCTGCGGCGCTGCGGCCATCTGCCCGGTGGCTGCAGGAGCGGTGCCGCCTTTGCTTTCGTGGAAGGGAATACAAAATACCGCTGGGGGCAGCAGGCGTACTGGAGCTTTTGGCTGTTCTGGCAGTTCTGGGATTTGCCGTCTACAGCGGCGGGCAAAAGCTGTGCAGGGAAATGGCCCTGCTGCTGTCTGCAGCTCCGGGCTGGATAGAGAAGCTGGACGTATGGCTGACGGCAGTGTGCCACAGCATGGAGGAAATACTGTGTCTGAAAAGCAATGTCTTGGTTTTTCTGATGCGAAGAATGCTGAGAGGGCTGCTGACGGTGGTGACAGACGGCGCGGTTCCTTATCTGATGAGCAATTCCCTGCTGATGTTAAAGCTGGGAATTGGATGCAGTGTATGTTTGCTGCTTCTTTTGGTATCTACAGGGCTTTGTCTTCAGGAGATGGATGCATGGAAGGTCAGAATGGAGAAATCCATGTTTTATAGGGAATACGAAATTATTGTGAGGAGGCTGTCTGGGACAGTCAGTGCGTGGCTGAAAACTCAGGGGGTGATACTGGTGCTGACTGCTTCTGTATGTACAGCCGGTTTGTGGCTGATGAAAAATCCCTATTATTTTCTGCTTGGGACAGGGATAGGGCTTTTGGATGCGCTTCCTGTTCTTGGGACAGGGACGGTGCTGATTCCCTGGGCTCTTATAAATTTCTTTATGGGAAAATGGAAGGGCGGTTTGGCGCTTCTGGTTCTGTATGGAATCTGTTATCTGCTTCGGGAATTTTTGGAGGCCAGAATGATGGGGAGCCAGGTGGGCCTGTCTCCCCTGGAAAATCTTATGGCCATGTATGTGGGGCTGGAGCTGTTTGGAATTGCCGGTTTTTTTCTGGGGCCTCTGGGACTGCTTTTGATCGAGGATTTGACAGAAGCAGCTTATCGCGATTCCTGATCGTGGAAATACCGGATCATTTCGTGAGTCAGGCTGGCGTGTTCTTCATCTTCTAGGGGAATGTCCTCCCGTTCAAACCACTCGGCCAGAGCAAGTTCATTTTCATCCAGACGAATTTGCCCCGGTTCTTCCAGATCACAGAAGAAGCCTGCCAGCAGAGTATCAGAAAAGGACCAGGGCTGACTTTTGTAATAGCGGATGTTGGTGACCTTTAAACCGACCTCCTCCATAACCTCACGTTTTACAGTTTCTTCCAGAGTTTCTCCAATTTCTGTAAATCCGGCCAGAAGTGCATACCGCTTGTAGGTGCGTCCAGCATATTTGGACAGCAGCAGGCGGTTTTTGTCTGTCACAGCAATGATGACTGCAGGGCAGATTTTGGGATATTCCATCTGACCGCACTTGGGGCAGCGCATCATTCTCTCCTTCTCATCATGCTGGAGGGGAGAACCGCATCGTCCGCACCAGCGGCGGCTTTCATACCACTGGGAAAGCTGATACCCTGTGATCCCGGCAAAAGCCAGGTGGCGGGGAGAGGCGCTGCGGAAAAACTGGATATTTTCCAGGGAGAAGCCGGAGGGCGCCGGAATGCTGAGGTTCTGGAGCAGATAAAAAGTCTGACCGTCAACTGCGAAGAGGTAGGTACTGTTCTGGTAAATATCTTCGTTTTCCTTTTCCAAATCCCGGAAACGGGGGAAGTCAAAGGATCCATCTTCTTTGCGAAGCAGCAGGGCTCTTCGTTCCTGAAAACAGAGGGCATAGCTGTCTGGAGATGGCGGCGCAGGCCGGTAAGCGTTGTCAAAATGGTGCGGTGCAATATCCTGTATCATAGGGAAACCTTCTTTCTTTTTTATGAGTAATATTCAGGCAGTGGCATCTCTTAGCTGAAAAATATGATTCCTGCCAGAGCAGAAAGCAGAATAAGCTGAATAGGGGACAGCTTCTTTTTCCGCAATTTTTTGCTGAGCAGCATGGCAGCCCACAGAAGAGCAGCAATTAAAATTCCGTCGGGGCGCAGGAACATGGCTTTGCAGGGGACATTTTCCAGTCTTATGCAGCATCGGGCGGTCATCTGGATTCCGGCAGCCAGAACGATGCCGATGACGCAGGGCTTAAGTCCCTGGAGAACAGCCTGAAAGTATTTGTTTTTCAGTGCTGTTTTTAAAACTGCAGTGATCAGCAGAATAATCAAAAAGGAGGGAAGCACAACGGCCAGGGTGGCAATGACAGCGCCAAAGAAACCAGCCTGACTGCTTCCGATATAAGTAGCCAGATTGACCATAATGGGCCCCGGCGTGCTTTCACTTACTGCAATCATATAAGTCAGAGTATCCTCCTCAAGCCAGCCCCGGGACAATACCAGGTCGCGGATCAGGGGAATGGCACCGTAGGCGCCTCCGAAGGAAAAACAGCCGATCTGCAGAAATCCCCAAAATAAACTCCAGTAAATCAAGAGGCGGCACCTCCTTTTTTGGGGGCTGAGTCTTTGAAAAGAAAGACACAAAGACTGACAGCAGCTGCAGTCATCATCAGGCTGATGGAGGAAAAGTTCCAGGAAAAAGCAGAAATCATCAGCATGGCTGCCGCTGAGAAGACCATGATGGCTCTGGGAAGCAGCTTTTTAGGCATTTTCTGAATCATAACAACAGCTGCGTCGAGAATCAAAAGTCCTGCGCCTATTTTAATGCCCTGAAAAGCATGGGCAATAAGGGTGATCTCCAGAAAGTGATCCAGAAACCGGGAGATGACATAAATTACGGCAAAGGATGGAAAAACAATGCCCAGGGTAGCGGCAAGAGCGCCGAAAAAGCCGGCCTGCCGGTATCCGGTAAAGGTTGCGCAGTTAATGGCAATGGGGCCGGGGGTGGATTCTGCAATGACGGTAATATTCATCATTTCATCATGGGTGATCCATTGTTTCTGTTCTACACAGTGGTGTTCAATCATGGAAAGCATGGCATATCCGCCACCGAAGGTAAACAGACCGATGTTTGCAAAGGTCAAAAACAGATCAGCCAAAAGCTTCATAGGGGCTTCACACTCCTTTTCTTGTTTGGTAGTTTGTTCTTTTTATTATAGCATAGTTTTGGGGACGTTTACAGATGAGGAAATTTGTCGTATAATGAGGAACGGAGAAAACACAGAAAAACGGCAGGAAGCGGAAGAATAGTGAAAATAAGATAGAATCAGATAGAACAGGAGGCAAAATGAGATGACATTTACTTACCCGGCGGTGTTTACACCCCATAAGGATGGAAAAGGATATCATGCAGTATTTCCGGATTTGGAGTGCTGCGAAGCAGATGGACCGGATTTGGAGGACGCTATCGAGGATGCGAGAGACGCAGCCTACAACTGGCTTCTGGTAGAGCTGGAGGACGGCGGAGATTTTCCAGGCCAGACTCATGTGGAGGATATGGATCTGCCGGAAGGTGCGGTAGTGAAAAATATTATGGTTCGGATCAAGCTGCTGCCGGACAATGACTAAGAATACAGAGGAGACAAAATTATGAGATACGAAGTAAGACCCCAAAATGTTTGTGCAAGAATGATTACGTTTGATTTGGAAGGGGATGTGGTTAAAAATGTGGCCTTTACCGGAGGCTGCAACGGAAATTTGAAGGCTGTCAGCAAGCTGGTAGATGGAATGACGGTGGAGCAGATTGAAGGATATTTAAAGGGAAATACTTGCGGTTTCCGGAATACCTCTTGCGCAGATCAGCTGGCTCAGGCTGTGCGCAAGTGTTATGAGGAAAGCCGGAAATAGGACGAGAACTGCTTGACAAGCACTAAAAAATGGCGTAGAATCAAGCATACACGGGCAGAAAGAGCTGCCCATACAAAAGGAAAAAATCGACTGTGAAGGGGATTAGTAGGCCTGCATACACATTCAGAGAGAGAGCTATATGGTGGAAGGCTCTTGTGTCACTGGAAGCTGAACCGGCCCTGGAGTTCTGCAGTGAACTGCGGCGCGGATTCCGGCGTTAATGGAAAAAGAGAGAGTATCCGAAACGGATTTTCCCGGATTTCGGAATACTAAGCAGGGTGGTACCGCCGAATTTATCTGATCATTCGGTCCCTTGTCGTCAGGTCAGACGGCAGAGGATCGGATGATTTTTTATTTCATAGGAAATTGCGTCCTATGAAATAAAAACGCTCCGCGGGGATCGCCATGCGGCAGAAGGGAATTTTGTTGCAGAAGCGACCCACCGCAGGCGGGGAAGCTCGCAGGGAGCATCTTTCTTGTTTCATAGGAAATTCGCAGGGAGCATCTTTTTATTCATTAGGAGGAAATTATGGCAAAGGAAAAGAAACTGGTAGAAGCCATCACATCTATGGACGTAGATTTTGCCCAGTGGTATACCGATGTGGTGAAGAAAGCAGAGCTGTGTGACTATGCAAGTGTAAAGGGCTGTATGGTAATTAAGCCGGCTGGCTATGCAATTTGGGAAAATATTCAGAAGGAGCTGGATCGCCGTTTTAAGGAGACAGGTGTGCAGAACGTATATATGCCTCTGTTTATCCCGGAAAGCCTGCTTCAGAAGGAAAAGGATCATGTGGAAGGCTTTGCCCCGGAGGTAGCCTGGGTAACCCATGGCGGTCTGGATCCGTTGCAGGAGCGGATGTGTGTACGTCCGACCTCTGAAACTCTGTTCTGCGATTTTTATGCAAAGGATATTCATTCCTATCGGGATCTGCCAAAGGTTTATAATCAGTGGTGTTCTGTTGTTCGCTGGGAGAAGACAACCCGTCCCTTCCTGCGTTCCAGAGAGTTCTTATGGCAGGAGGGTCACACTGCTCATGCGACTGCTGAGGAAGCAGAGGAGCGTACCATTCAGATGCTGAATCTCTATGCAGATTTCTGTGAAGAGGTTCTGGCAATTCCGGTAATTAAGGGTCAGAAGACAGAAAAGGAAAAATTTGCAGGAGCAGAGGCAACCTATACCATTGAGTCCCTGATGCATGACGGAAAGGCTCTGCAGTCCGGTACCAGCCATAACTTTGGCGACGGATTTGCAAAGGCATTTGGTATTCAGTATGCAGCAAAGGACAACACCCTGCAGTATGTGCACCAGACCTCCTGGGGTATGACTACCCGTATGATTGGCGCCCTGATCATGGTACACGGTGACAATAACGGCCTTGTTCTGCCGCCGAGAATTGCGCCGGTTCAGGTTATGATCGTTCCGGTTCAGCAGCAGAAGGAAGGAGTTCTCGATAAGGCTTTTGAGCTTCGCGACGTTCTTTCTGGCTTCCGTGTAAAGGTAGATGATTCTGATAAGAGCCCGGGCTGGAAGTTCTCTGAGTCTGAAATGCGCGGAATTCCGGTTCGTGTAGAGATTGGACCGAGAGATATTGAAAATAATATGGCTGTTCTGGTTCGCCGTGACACCCATGAAAAGCTGACGGTTTCTCTGGATGAGCTTGCTGAGAAGGTGGGAGAGCTTTTGGATACTATTCAGCATGATATGCTGGAGAGAGCAAGAGCTCACCGGGATGCTCACACCTATGTGGCAACCAATTTTGATGAGTTTGTAGAGACCATCAATGAAAAGCCGGGCTTTGTAAAGGCTATGTGGTGCGGCTGCAAGGAGTGCGAGGATAAGATTAAGGAAGCTACAGCAGCAACCTCCCGCTGCATTCCCTTTAAGCAGGAGCAGCTGTCTGATAAATGTGTTTGCTGCGGTAAGCCGGCAACAAAGATGGTTTACTGGGGACGCGCATATTAATAAAGAATCATAATTGTTTAGGACGGGGCAGCTTATTATTCAGCTTTGCCGAACAAGAAGCATCGGAGATTCCTCCAATGTGAAATATAAGCCGTTCTGAACTGTTGCAATGGAGGATTATGCGGATACAGATTCCCTCCCATGTGGAGTATATTATTGGAAAACTGAATCAGAACGGGTATGAGGCTTTTGCCGTAGGCGGGTGTGTCCGGGATACCCTTCTGGGAAGAACGCCAGGGGACTGGGATATTACCACCTCTGCCAGACCGGAGCAGGTGAAGGCTCTGTTTCGCCGGACCATTGATACGGGAATTCAGCATGGAACTGTGACGGTTATGCTGGAGAGAACAGGTTATGAAGTAACAACTTACCGGATTGACGGCGAGTATGAGGATGGACGTCATCCCAGACAGGTGGAATTCACCTCAGATCTTCTGGAGGATCTGAAACGCCGTGATTTTACTATCAATGCTATGGCATACAGCCATGAAACAGGAATTGTGGATGCATTTGGCGGAATGGAGGATCTGGAAAAGCGAGTGATTCGCTGTGTAGGAGAGCCTATGGAGCGGTTCGAAGAGGACGCGCTGCGGATCCTCCGTGCCATCCGGTTCTCCGCTCAGCTTGATTTTTCCATAGAGGAAAAAACCAGAGAAGCGATTACCCGGATTGCGCCGAATCTGGCTAAGGTCAGCCGGGAGAGGGTTCAGATGGAACTGACTAAGCTTTTGTGTTCGGATCATCCGGAGCAGATTCGTCAGGTATATGAGACTGGAATCAGCCGGTATGTGTCAGAAGAATTTTCCTGCCTTCCCTGGGAGAAGGCGGAGATTTCCCCTGCTCTGCCCAAAGAAAAGTATGTGCGCTGGGCGGCATTTCTCCGGTGCGCATGTCCGACGGAGCAGGGTTCCTGGCAGACCGATTTATCCTGTGAGAAAGCAGCAGGGAAAAATTTTTGCGAAGAACGGGAAAAGGCAGTTCGAGCTGGAGGAAAAATTCTCCGGGATCTGAAGCTGGACAATGAAACGATTGGACGGGTGAAAACGCTGACATCCTGGTGCGGAGAAAAACTTCTTCCGGAGGCGCCGTCTGTCCGTCGTGCTATGAGCAAAATGGAGCCGGAGGTCTGGGATGCGCTGGTGGAGCTGAATCAGTACGGGGACGAGATTCTTTGTCTGACAAAAGAGATTCGCGCAGCCGGGGACTGCCTGGATCTGAAGCATTTGGCTGTGAATGGCCGGGATTTGATGAGCGCCGGTGTCCGACCGGGAAAGGATATGGGAGAAATCCTGAACAGGATGCTTCAGGAGGTTTTGGAGCGTCCTGAAAATAACCAGAAAGAGATTCTGATGTCTATGTTTGTGAAATAAGAGATAACCAATGGGACTGCCGCAAAACAGGAAAAATTGTTTTGCGGCAGTCCTATGTTTTGTCATAGGAAAGTGCGTCCTATGACATAAAAACGGGCCGCGAGGATCGCCATGGGTTGGAAGAGAATTGGGCTGATGAGACGATCCGCCGCAGGCGGAGAACCCCGCGAGAGAGTCCCTTTTTATCTGGCAGTACAGTGAAAAAACCAGTTTTCAAAGGTATCATACAGGAGATGAGTCAGATCCCTGACGGATGGGGGAAGGGTACGCCCTGGGTGTGAGACCATGAGGAGATAGTAGTTCTGAGGCTGTGAAAAATCCATACAGCGTTCCTTCGCTTCCTCCGGAACCAGATCTGCAGGGAGAATCGTGTCGGCTGCTCCTACGGCGGCAAGAAATCTCAAAATAGAAAGCTCCGATTCACACACAATGCTTCGGGAACCTTCACTTTGTTCGTCAAAGAGTCTCATCTGTTCCTGATAAAAGGCGGTATTTGGCAGGGCAGTCATGATCCTTAAGGGGTTTTCTCTTGTGTTGCCGCAGCAGTAGACCAGGTTTGTTCTGGCCAGGATTCTGCTCTCCAGAATAGGATGAACTTCCTGGCTGGAAAAATAGATGCCCAGATCTGCAGATGCATTAAGCAGGGATTCTTCAATTTTATCTCTGCTGTTTTCGCTGACAGACAGACTGACATTAGGGCAGAGAAGGGAGAAGGAATTGCAGATTTGATTCCGGATCATGGGAGCGACAGAGGAATCGCACTGCAGATGAAGGTGGCCTCCATGCCCCTGGCGGTAGGCAAGAATATGCTCTTCCATTTCAGAATCAATCAAAAGCATGTTGCGGGCAAAGTTTACAAATATTTTTCCGGCATTGGTAGGCTGAAGCCGGTTGTGAATCCGCGTAAAAAGCCTGGTACAAAGCATATCCTCTGCATTGCGGAGGCAGCGGGAAAGTGCAGGCTGTGTCAGATAAAAACGCTCCGCAGCTTTGCTGAGGCTTTTTTCATCAACAATGGCGATAATATAGCGGAGAAGCTGCGGATTCAGGCTAATCTGCGGAGCACTGTGATAGGTCTGCCTGGATTTGTGGGGATAAGTCTCTGACAGGGCAGCGGCTGGGGATTCACCTGGTATTTCGTAGGAGCCTGTAGGTTCCTTAGTGAGGGGATGCTCCGTCAGGCGGATCATTTCTTCAGCTTCCGGACTGGGAATCGGCTGGTAACGTTTGTCGGCAAGGCGTTCTCTCATCAAAAGTCCGGCAAGATATCGTTCTGGCTCTGTAAGCGTATGCTCTGCCGGGTAACGGATGTGCAGGGTCTGATAAACAGGTGGGGTGAGGGGACGGTAAACAAGCTCCTCGCATGGGAAAACATGAGCCTGGGAAACAAGACCAACGCCAACTGCCTGATGAAGCATGGAGTCTACCAGCATAACATCATTGGATTCGAAGGTTACAACGGGGCTGAAGCCCGCTTGTTCAAACAACTCCTCTGCGAGAATACGAATACTGTGCCTATGTCCCTGAAGCACAAATGGAGTATCACGCAGGTCAGACAGACGAATGCTTTCTTGGCCAGATAGAGGGTGAGAAACTGGAAGAGAGATCAGCAGTTCTTCACGGGCAAAGGGAAGATCCGTGGTTTTGTCAGAGGTTTTTCCGGAACCAATGGCAAGATCAATCTGACCGTGCTGGATAGCTCCCGGCTGTTCGCTGGCATAAAGCTCTGTCAGGGACAGGGTAATGTCCGGGTAACGGCGGGAGAAGGGGTTATAAACCTGACTGTAGATAATAGCCCCCCGGTTCGGTGCGGTAGCCAGCCGGATTAAGGTATGATCGGAATCGGTAACAGCTCTCATACTCTGAAGCATTCTTGTCTGCTCATCCAGGATTTTCTGGGCAGCATCGATGACATAACGCCCCACTGCAGTTGGGGTAAGCTGACGGTGATAGCGTAGAAACAGCAGAAAGCCCAGAGACGATTCATATTCAGAAAGAAATTTGCTGAGCGCAGGCTGAGATATGCCAAGTACCCGGGACGCTCCGGAAAGGCTTCCCTGGTCGGCAATGGTTACAAGATAGTAAAGCTGTCTGGTGGTCATATGGGCTTTCCTCCTTTGAAGGTTCTGCAGGTTCCATAAGTTCTGTTACTGTTATCATAAATCTTTTGATGAATCTGTCAACAATAAATTTCAAAAATATAACTAAATTGATATGAAAAATATAAGTATTTGGGATTTGTAAAAAAAATATAAAATAGGTATAATACAACTATCAGATGACATGGAGCAAAAAAACAGGATAAAATCAACAGGTTAATCCTGAAAAATCTTTGTTTTATGAGAAAATGTCACAATGTAATTCCAAGAGGGTTGGGGGAGCGTCTTCCCTGAAGCATGAAAGAAAAAGGAGAAAAATGTTATGAGAAAAGCAATGAGCCGTATTTTGTTATCGGGAATTCTGGCAGCAGCAGTATTAGGTGCAACTGCATGCAGCTCCAAGAAAGAGGAAGCAACTGCAGCAGGAACTACAGCAGGAGGAAGCCAGGAGACGGTTGCTTCCGCTGACGGAATCGGATTTCCAAAGGATGAGACGATTACTCTGGTAGTTCCCGGCAAGGCAGGCGGCGGTTCGGATCTTGGCATCCGGTACTACAGCGAAGGGCTGAATCGTCTGTATGGCTTAAAGACAACCGTAACCAACTATGACAGCAATACGGTAGGACATCAGACCGTGGCAAACGCAAAGCCGGATGGAACGACTTTGACAGTGGCAACTTCCGCACTGAACATTCAGTATATTACCGGAAACGCAGAAGTTAATCCCACCAAGGATCTGACTCTGATTGCATGTCTGCAGGACAACGGCTTCTCTACACTGGCAGTACCGGCCGATGCCCCGTATGATGATTTTGCCGGATTTGTAGAGTATGCAAAGGCTCATCCAGGAGAACTGAATGCAGGTATGCCGGCAGCCGGAGCGAACACCTTCCTGTTTGGTATGCTTACATCTGCTACAGGCATTGAGTTAAACTCTGTTGAGTGCGCTTCTGAGTCTGATCGCCTGACTAACCTGGCAGGGGGATTCATTGATATCGGTGTTGTAGGTGTGGGAAATGCTCTGGAATATGAGAAGGCTGGAAAGCTGAAAGTAATCGGTACCGTATCTTCTGACGGCAATACCATTTCCATGTATCCGGAGGAGCTGCCGGATAACTACAAGACTCTGCAGGAGCAGGGCTTTGAGGATTGCGTTCTGTATGTAAACCACTATCTGTACGGACCGGCTGGAATGGACGAGACAATGGTGAAAGAAATGAATGCAGCAATGCAGGCAGTGTGTGTGGACGAAACTGTAAGTGAAGGGATTGCTTCTATCGGTAATATTCCCGGATGGCATGACCTGGAAGAGTCCAAAAAGATTCGTGACGCAGAGTATGCTTCTTTCGTAGAGATTGCAAAGGAGCTGGACCTGTACGTACAGGAATAGGCAGCCAGAAGAAAATGGTTTAACAGCATGTCCTGGAAAACATAAGTTTTCCGGGACATCTTAAATAAGGAGGAGATTTCTGAAGATGAAAATGCGTAGAGATACAAAAACAGGAATTGTAGGCCTGCTTGGTTGTGCGTTTTTCTTATTTGCAAGCCAGTCCATCAAACAGCCGGCCAAGCTTCTGGAGCCAGGGCCAAGACTGTTCCCCTATGTGGCGATTTTTCTGATTGCCGTAAGCTCTGTGGCTTTGATTATAAAAGGAATCAAAGAAAGGGAAATTGAAGAAAAACCGTATTTCCCCAAGGGTGGTATTCTGAAGATCAGCAAAAGCTATCTGATGCTTGTGATTTATGCTATTGCCATGACCTGGCTGGGCTTTCTGATTACAACACCGTTTGCAACTGTGGCTTTTATTTATGATTTAAAGGGCAACAGCAAAGTAAAACTGATTCCGTCCATTATCATTGCTCTTCTGGTGACGGGAGTGCTGTACGCCATGTTTGTCTATGGCTTCCAGATTAAGCTGCCGGCCGGAATTCTGTTTGAATAAGGGGGAAACGACAAAATGAGTGAATACATAAGTGCATTGATGACATGCCTGGAGCCTATCAATCTTCTTCTGATTGTGGCAATGGTATCTCTGGGTATTGTGTTTGGAGCGATTCCCGGACTTTCTGCAACGCTGGGTATTGCCCTGCTGCTTCCTGTTACCTTTGGCCTTTCTACGGAAACCTCATTTGTGCTGCTGCTGGCAATCTGGATTGGAGGCGTATCCGGAACCTTTATTTCTGCAGTGCTGATTGGTATTCCCGGTTCTTCTTCTGCAATTGCTACCTGCTTTGACGGCTTCCCCATGACTCAGAAGGGACAGGCAGGAAAAGCTCTGGGCATTGGTATGACAGCATCCTTTATCGGAACAGTAGGTTCTGTTATTCTGGCTACTTTGCTGTCTCCGGTTATTGCTGAATTTGCCCTGCATCTGGGCCCCTGGGAGTATTTCTCTCTCTGCTTCTGCGCCATTACTCTTGTGGCTTCTCTGTCTAAGGGAAATATTTTTAAAGGCGTCATGGCGGCAGGTATTGGTCTTCTGATGGGATGCATCGGAATGGATCCGATTAACGGAGCAACCCGTTTTACTTTTGGAAACGTATATCTGACTGCAGGTATCAGTACGGTAGCCCAGATGCTTGGTATGTTTGCAATGTGCCAGATTATCCGGGACTCTGCAAAGGGCGAGGCAAAAATGCCGGATGTGGATACGGTAACAAACAAGGGGCTTGGAATTGGTTTCAAGGATATTATTGAAAATATCAAAACCATTGTTTTTGCATTTGCAAGCGGACTCTGGATCGGTTTTCTTCCCGGTATGGGCTCAGGTATTTCCAATATGGTTGCATACGGCTATGCAAAAAGCATCAACAAGGATCCGGAAAGCTTTGGAAAAGGAAATCCGGCTGGTGTATGGGCTTCTGAGACAGCAAACAACGCTTCTCTTGGAGGAGCTCTGATTCCGATGATGGCACTTGGTATCCCCGGAGATGGTATTACAGCGATGTTGATTGCCGGACTGACGATTCACGGACTGCAGGCAGGTCCCCTGTTTATGACAGAGCAGCCGGATCTGGCTATGCTGATTTTTGCCTGCGTACTGGTAGCAGCGATTGTTACCTATATTATCCAGATTGCGACAAAGCGCTGGTTCCCGTATATTCTGAAGGTTCCGTATCATTACCTGTATACGGTAATTCTGGTAATTTGTTATATCGGCGGTTATGGAATTTCCAATACCATGTTCAACATCTATGTGATGCTGGCACTGTGCTTACTGGCAATCTTTATGAGCGTTGCCGGACTGCCGACCTCTCCGCTGGTACTGGCATTTATCCTTTCCAGCAAGCTGGAGCGCTACTTCCGTCAGGGCATCAGCTACGCACATGGAAGCTACAAGGAATTCTTTACCAGACCGCTGTCTGCTGCTTTGCTGGCAATCGCAGTATTCTGTGTTGTATGGCCGCTGTTCTCCGAGCATATGAAGAAGAAAAAAGCAGCTGCTGCTGTATCTGTGAATCAGGATGTCAATGATGACTGATCCGGAAGAACGGCTTCCGAAAATACAGACCTGTTACGGAACACTTCCGTCTATGCTTCGTAAATTTGACCGCTTTGCCCGCCGTGATTATTTCCGCGGGCATTCAGCGGAAGAATTTGAGGAGTGGAGAAAAAGGGAACGCATACTTCTTTCAGAACTTTTAGGACTGGAAAAAATGGAAGTCTGTGATTTAAATCCTGTGATTATGGAGACGAAAATGCTTCCGGAAGGGATTCGCAGAGAGCATATCAGGATTCAGACAGAGCCGGATGTTTGGATGACCATGTATCTGTTGGTTCCGGCAGATGCCGGTCCGAACACCCGGCTCTTTTTATGCCCTCCCGGCCATAATGGAGCAGAAAAATATACTGTGGCAGGTCTGGCGGAATACGGAGCAGTTCAGGAAAAAATAACCCAGTATCAGTATGACTATGGTCTGCAGCTGGCACGGAGGGGATTTGCTGCAGTTTGTCCGGATTGCCGGGGCTTCGGAGAACGGCGGGAGGCAAAAGAGGACACGCAGGATCCGGTTTTAGGATTAAAGGGAGACTGTTATTGGCTGGCTCATATGGGAGAGCCTTTGGGGATCCCGGTCGCAGGAATGCTGGTCTGGGATCTGATGCGTCTGATTGATTATCTGGAATTACGCGGTGAGTGGGATATGGAACATCTGGGATGTCTCGGATTTTCCGGCGGAGGAATGCAGACCTTGTATCTGGCTGCTTTGGACGAACGCGTTCAGTATACAGTTATCAGCGGTTATATGTATGGATTCCGCGATGCGCTTCTGAAGCTGAACCGCAATTGCTCCTGCAATTATATTCCCCGTCTGTGGGAGTACCTGGATATGGGGGATATTGCTTCGCTGATTGCGCCGCGGCCTTTGGTAATCCAGTCCTGTAGGCAGGACAGACTGAACGGGCCGAGAGGAATTGTCAATGCGGTGGAGCAGGTTGCAGTCATTGAAAATGCCTATCGTCTCTGCCATGCAGAAAAGCTGCCTTTCCACGATATTTGTGAGGGCGGGCATCAGTGGCATGGAGAACGGTTGGATAAATATCTGGAATATATAGGAAAGTAGGAAGAATTTCATGGACAGATTTAAGTTGCGTGAAACAATTTTAAGGGAAATTGAAAAACCGCTGATACCAGAGCAGAGGTATTCTGTCCTGGAGTTTGGAGCAGAGCCGGACAGCAGCCGGATTCAGACAGAGGCATTTCAGCTTGCTATTGACCGGGTCAGTGAGGCGGGAGGCGGAAAAATCTGCGTTCCTGCAGGAAAATATCTGACAGGAGCGATTACCTTGAAAAGCCAGGTGGAGCTTCACCTGGAGAGTCCGGATACCTGGATTCAGTTTGTAAGTGAAGAGCCGGAAAAGCATTATCCGCTGGTGTTTTCTCATTGGGAGGCAACGCCCTGCTATAATTATTCTCCGCTGATTTATGCCTGCGATGCCCATGACATTGCAGTAACAGGCCCGGGTGTATTTGACGGAGGCGCAGATGCAGCACACTGGTGGAACTGGCATCATCAGGTTGAAAATGCCTGGTCTGAGGATTTGCCGGATCTTCAGCTTGAGGACAGAAAACTGCTGAGAAAAATGAACCAGGACGGCGTTGCGGTAGAACAGCGAGTGTTTGGACCGGGCCATTATCTTCGACCCAATTTTGTTCAGCCGATTCGGTGCAAACGTGTGCTGTTTGAAGGATTTACGCTGAAACACAGTCCTATGTGGCAACTGAATCCGGTAATGTGTGAGAGTCTTACGGTAGATGGAGTGACCCTTTCCAGCCACGGTTCCAACAATGACGGATGTGATCCGGAAAGCTGCCGGGGAGTTTATATCCGGAACTGCCGGTTTGATACAGGAGATGACTGCATCAGCCTGAAATCAGGTCGGGATCGGGATGGCCGGGAGGCAAACAAGGCATGCGAGTATATACTGATTGAGAATAACGAATTTGCAGATGGACATGGCGGGATAGCTCTGGGAAGTGAGATGAGCGGAGGAATCCGGTGTGTACTGGCAGAATTTAACCGCTTCAGCAGCCCGAACTTGACCTACGCTCTTCGTTTGAAAACCAACGCCCGCCGCGGAGGAAAAGTGGAGGATGTAATTCTGGCAGACAGCGTAATGGAACATGTTCACGGTGCAGCGGTTCATGGAACCATGCTTTATGAGGATGGAAGAAATGGAGATGATCTGCCGGTGTTCCGGAACATTACGATTGAAAATGTAACGGCCCACGGAGGGGATTACGGAATTTTTCTGGAAGCCTTTGAAGAGGTTCCCATTACCGGTCTGATTCTGAGAAATATCAGGATTGACGGGGCAGAGCAGTGTATGAGAAGCATGAACTGGAAGGAGCCGGTAATTGAAAATGTAGTAATTAACGGAAAATTCTTTCCAAGGATTGGTAAGCTGCGGATTGCCGGCGTTCCGTATAAGGGCGCCAGCCTGAAGGCTCTGGCAGAGTTCTGTGGAGAGAGAACAGAGTGCAGCTATTGCTGGGAAATGAAAACTACCTGTGGACAGTGGAAACAGGTCGGAGGAGAAGCTGTCTTTACGGTTCCTTCTGATTGTACAGCAGTCCGCGTGTCTGCCAGGGATGCTTATGGAAACTGCGAGCACAGCAGGGAATACCAGGTTCTGGAGCATAACACAGGCTCTGAAGAAGATACAGAGAGGGCACGCATGATATGCCGCGGATTTCTGCAGACGGATGATAATACAGGAGAGGATCAGGCGCTCAGCCGCGGATCCCTGGCGAAGATTCTTCTTCCGTTTGGAAGAGAAGATGAGAGGCTGGAGAAGAATACGGCTGAAGAATCATGGGTGGAGCTGGCAGTTCAGAAAGGACTTCTGGCCCGAACCGAGGATGGCGGTCTTCATCCGGAAAGAACTGTCAGCAGACAGGAAATGGCTACAGTAGCGATGCAGGCATGCGGTGTGAATTACAGAAATGCATCCAGCACAATGCCTGTATGTGCCGATTCCGGCGAGGTAAGCAATAATTACGGAACCAACGTGGCGCGGGCTCTGTATTTTGGATTTATGACATTAGACGGACAGGGGCGGTTTCGGCCCATGGATCCGGTAACAATGAAGGAAACAATCCGGATTATAAACAGAGTAGCAGATTTTGCAGGAATGTAAGGGAAAGGGAGAGTTGTATCTATGTGGTTAGAGTATTTTGCTCAATATCTGGAAAATGCATTTCCGAAATTTTTAAAGGAAAAGGTGTGGAATTATAAGGATGATCTCTGTATCATCGGCGCGGCGGATCTGGCTGCTGCTACAGGGAATGTGGAGTGGAACCGGTATATTACGAAAAATGCTCATTGGCTGATGGCTGAAGATGGAACAGTTGCCAACTGGAAAGAGGGAGAGAATAATATTGATAAAGTAAGCTTTGGAAAGTCTCTTCGAATTCTCAGAGATTTGACGGGAGATGCCAGGTATGTTGCGGCAGTGGAAAAGGCATATGATTTTTTAAAACAGTATCCCAGAACAGAATCAGGCAATTTCTGGCATAAGGATATTTACCCTAACCAAGTATGGCTGGATGGTCTTTACATGGCAATGCCGTTTTATGCAAAAACCCTGACAGAAAACGGAGAAGAACGGTGGGATGATATTCTGGATCAGTTTCAGAGTGCACACCGTCTTCTGTGGGATGAAAATCTGGGGCTTTATGTTCACGGCTGCGATGTAAGCCGTCAGGCAGACTGGGCCGACCCGGAAACGGGAAGAAGCGAGTGTGTGTGGAGCCGTGCAGAGGGATGGTTTTTAATGGCATTGATTGATGTGTATGAGCTGGCTGTAGATCATACACCCCGTGCAAAGGAGCTGGGAGAACTGCTGAAAAATGCGGTTCGCGGACTGCTGCCTTATCAGGATCCGGAAACAGGAATGATTTATCAGGTGGTAGAGCAGAAAGAATATCCAGGAAATTACCTGGAAACCTCTGGAAGTGCCATGATTGCGTATGCTCTGATGAAAGGAGCGCGCCTTGGAGTTCTGGACAGAGCTTTGGGAGAAGAGGGAAGCCGGATTCTGGACGGAATCCGTGATACCTATCTGAAAAAGGAAGAGGATGGATTTCATTTACATGGAATCTGCGCCAGTGCAGGACTGGGAAAAGGACCGGATCCTCATAACCGTCAGGATCGGGACGGTACTGCCCGGTATTACGTCAGTGAAGCGCAGATGACAGATAATCAGCACGGAACAGGCGCCTGTATGATGGCTGTCAGTGAACAGCTGAGATGGAAGAAGAAAGGAGAATCGGTATGCTGCAGTTAGGTCTTCGTCTTCACGATGCAGAGAAGCTTCCCATGGAGGAGCTGCTTCCTGTTATCAGAAAAAAGGGATATACCTGTGCCCATCTGGCACTGAGCAAGGCCATGAAGGATTATCCCTGCGGTCCGGAAGCGCTGACACCAGGATATGCTCATTACCTGCGCCGGCTGTTTGAGAAAAATGAGATGGATATTGCTGTTCTTGGCAATTATCTGAATCTGGCTCACCCGGACGAAGCAGTGATTCGCGCTTCTCTGGAAAAATACTATTCCCATATCCGCTTTGCTTCCCTGTTGGGCTGCGGCATGGTGGGAACTGAGACAGGAGCTCCTAATGCGGAATATCGATATTGTCCGGAATGCCGTTCTGAGGAGGCTCTTGCCCTCTTTATCCGCAATCTGAAGCCGGTGGTTCGGTGTGCAGAGCAGTTTGGAGTGATTCTTGCTATTGAACCAGTAGCGCGGCATATTGTGTATAATGCGAAGAGGGCCAGGATTGTCCTGGATGAAGTTGGTTCTCACAATCTTCAGATTCTGTTTGATCCGGTTAATCTTCTGGATTTGGAAAATGTGGATCACCGGGACGAGGTGTTTGCAGAGGCGATAGAGCTGCTGGGGCCGGATATTGCGATGGTTCATTTTAAGGACTTTGTCCGTGTCCAAGAGGGCTATGGTCTAAAGGCCGTGGGCGCAGGTACGGGAGAGATGGATTTTACGCCGATTATGCGGTATATTAAGAGAGAAAAACCGTTTATCTACGGAACCCTGGAAAATACGACGCCAGAAAATGCAAAGCTCTGTGGAGAGAAGATGCGGGAGCTTTACGAATCTGTTTAAGTGTTTGAAAACCCGGAAGGGAGAAAGGGAGGAAACCTTATGGCACGTTTATACGTGAAAATCAAAGATCAGGATAATGTGGCAGTTGCTGTTGAAGAATTGAAGGCAGGAACAGAAATTATGGAGGGATTAACTGTGAATCAGGACATTCCCCAGGCTCATAAAATTGCCCTGTGCGATATACCGGCAGGAGAAGCAGTTATCCGGTACGGAGTGGTTCTTGGATATGCAATCCATGACATCAAACGGGGAGACTGGATTAATGAGCATATGCTGGAACTTCCAGAAAGCCCGTCACTGGAAAATATGGAATACGGAACCAATCTGGTAAAAATGGAGGATCTTCCTGTGCCCACCAGAACAACCTGGATGGGCTACCGGAATGCAGAGGGGCCGGCAGGAACCAGAAATCTTCTGGGAATTGTGACAACCGTTCAGTGTGCCGCAGGGGTCTTGAAGGTAGCTGTTGAGCGGATAAAAAAGGAGCTGCTTCCCAAATATCCCAATGTGGATGGAGTTGTTGCAGTAACCCATCCCTACGGCTGCGGAGTTGCCATTAATGCGCCTCTGGCCTGCATCCCAATTCGTGCAATTACCAATGTGATTCGTCATCCAAATTTTGGCGGAGAGATTATGGTGGTTGGACTGGGCTGTGAGAAGCTGACCTACGACCGGGTTCTTCCGCCGGAGGATATTACTCCGGAAAATGTTCTGACGCTGCAGGACTATGCCGGACATGATGCCATGATGAATGCGATTCTGGAAATGGCAGAGAAAAAGCTTCAGAGACTGAATCAGAGAACTAGAGAGGAGCTTCCGTTAAAGGATCTTCTAATTGGCATGCAGTGCGGAGGAAGCGATGCTTTTTCCGGTATTTCAGCCAATCCCAGCGCGGGCTATGCAGCAGATATGCTGGTGCGGGGCGGTGCTACAGTTATGTTCAGTGAAGTGACGGAGGTCCGCGACGGCGTACATATGCTGGCAGCACGGTGTCCGGATGCTCATACTAGAGATCGTCTGGCAGAAGAGATGAAATGGTATGATGATTATTTAGAGCAGGGGGGCGTGGATCGTGACGCTAACCCTACCCCGGGAAATAAGAAGGGCGGACTGGCCAATATTGTAGAAAAGGCAATGGGAAGTATCGCCAAAAGCGGAACCAGTCAGATTGTGGAGGTGCTTTCTCCGGCGGAAAAGCCGACAAAACACGGCCTGATTTATGCGGCAACTCCGGCCAGCGACATTGTATGCGGTCCCAGCCAGGTAGCCAGCGGTATTGGTTTACAGGTATTTATGACAGGGCGGGGAACACCCTACGGCCTTGATATCTGTCCGGTTATTAAGGTCTGCAGCCGGAATGAGATGAAGAATCACTGGTTTGATTTAATTGATATTTCTGCCGGAGAAGTGGCTACAGGAGAGAAAACCATTGCAGATGTGGGGCAGGAGATTTTTGACATGATACTGGATGTAGCCAGCGGTGTAAAGGCACCCTATAGTGATCAGTACGGATTTCATAATGATATGTGCATTTTTAATCCGGCACCGATTACCTGAGAAATGGTCTGAAACAGGATTTTTATTGGGAGGCATAATCGCCTCCCTTTTTTCATACTCTGGAAGTAGCTGACAGGCAAAATGATGTAACAGTTCATAGGGCGAACGTACAATGCTTCCTGTCCGCTGTAAGCGGGCAAGAAGATGCATGGCTGAACTGTTGCAAAATGATGAAGCAGAGAGCGGAGGGGTGGGCGTGAACGACAGTTATATGGATGTTTTGCAGCAGTATGAGGGGGAAACTCTCAATGTGAGGAGAGGCCGCGGGGCCTGGATTTGTGAGCAAAGCGACGGGATCAGGCTGTTAAAGGAATACAGAGGAACCCTGCGGCGTCTGGAGTTTGAGGAGGCGGTGTTAACGGAATTGGAAAACGCCGGATTCGACCAGGTGGATCAGTATGTGCGCAGCCGGGAAGGCGCGCTGATTGCCACAGGGGAGGATGGAAACAGATACATTCTGAAAAAATGGTTTCTGGATCGGGAATGCAGTCTGCGGGACAGCAGAGAAATCCTGACAGCCGTAAGCAGGATTGCGGCTCTGCACCGGGCATTTCGGAAAATTTCCTGGCGTGAGGAGTGGGATCTTGGTTCGATGGTTCCGCCGGGGGTGGATGAAGAGATGAAAAGACACAGCAGAGAAATGAAACGGGCCAGTGCCTTTATCCGGAAAAAACGGAAGAAAAGTGAGTTTGAACTGTGTGTGATGCAGCACTTTCACTGTTATTATGAACAGGCGCTGGAGGCTCAGGACGGACTGGAACTACTTGAGAAGAAGCAGGGACAAAGCCGTCTTTTTTTGTGCCATGGAGATCTGGATCAGCATCATATTTTGATAGGTTCTCAGGATGTGGCATTTATTGAATTTAATCAGATGCACCTGGGAGATCAGATGACGGATCTGTACCGCTTTATGAGAAAGGCTATGGAAAAGCATGGCTGGGATCCGCGGCTGGGGGCGTCTATGATGGAAAGCTATGATCGGGTGCTTCCCACCAGCCGGGAGGATCGGGCCTGCCTGTACTATCTGTTTCTGTATCCAGAGAAATACTGGAAACAGCTGAATTATTATATGAATACAAATAAGGCATGGATTCCTGAAAAAAATGTGGAGAAGCTTAAACTTCTGGAGGAGCAGGAGACAGGACGGCGTCAGTTTCTGCGGGAGATACGGTAAAATCTTCGGTCCAGCAGGTGGAGTAATGCTGCATTTGCCGTGTTCCGATTCCGCCTGAGGCTCCCTTCATCAGCGCCTGATCCATTCTTCGGTAGGGGATATGGAACGGGTGTCCAGAGTGATAGTAGTTAAAGGACATCAGATAGACACTTTGAAGGTCAGGAAGCTGTGTCTCATACAGGATATAACCCCTCTGTTGCAGGGAGCCGAAGGGAAAGCTGAAGGCGGCGGAAATACAGTAGGAGGAGTTGGGGCCGAACAGGGAGGCGCTTGTACGGAGGCCCTTTTGCAGTCGGGAGATGGGAGCTGTATAGTCGGTGTTTCCTTTGGAAAAAAGGAGCTGACCGGAAATAAACAATGGAAGCAAGCCAGACGGAAAGCCATAGAAAAGGATCACGTTCAGATGTAATTTCATAAGAGCTGCACATTTCCTTCAGGCCGCGGCGAATCAGAAGCAGCAGGGCCATGCGCAGGCTGGTCACTGCAAGCGCAGGGATAGGAAAGGCGGAAAAAAGGGGAGTATGCCGATGCGGATGGAAAAAAGGTGAAGAAAAGTCCGGGAATCAAATATTCTCTGGCAGAATAGAAACTGCTCTGCGTCTGTTTCTCGCTTAGGGTCATGGTGTTATCCCTCCCTTTTTCTGAATTGCCAACGGTCAGGTTTCTATGATACGGATTGACAGATTTTTCAAAAAAGTGTATATTTAAGTTAGGAAAATTTGTGTTCCTGCACATATTTTTACTAAGAAATTCGGGGGAGACAGTTATGTATCTGGATGATTACAAACGCTGGCTTGCAGCAGATCTGGAAGACGCAGATCTGAAGCCGGAACTGGCAAAAATTGAAGGAAATGACGAGGAAATCAAAGATCGCTTTGCGGTAGCTCTGAAGTTCGGTACAGCAGGCCTGCGCGGCGTGCTGGGAGCCGGTACCAACAGAATGAACATTTATGTGGTTCGTCAGGCAACACAGGGACTGGCAAACTGGGTGAAGACTCAGGGCGGCAACCAGACAGTTGCAATTAGCTATGACAGCCGCTTAAAGAGCGATGTATTTGCAAAGACCGCAGCAGGAGTTCTTGCTGCCAATGGTATTAAGGTACGTATTTACGATGCTCTGATGCCGGTACCGGCTCTGTCCTTTGCAACCCGTTATTACCAGTGCAATGCGGGTATTATGGTGACTGCGTCCCACAATCCGGCCAAGTATAACGGCTACAAGGCATATGGTCCTGACGGCTGCCAGATGACAGATGATGCGGCTGCCATTGTGTATGATGAGATTTTAAAGACGGATATTCTGGAGGGCGCAAAGTACATCTCCTTTGCAGAAGGAGTGGAAAACGGAATGATCCGTTTTGTTGGCGATGATTGTAAGAAGGCTTTTTATGAGGCAATTGAAGCCCGTCAGGTTCGTCCGGGTCTGTGCAAAACTGCCGGACTGAAGCTGGTTTACAGCCCCTTAAATGGTTCCGGACTGGTTCCTGTTACCACAGTCTTAAATGACATGGGAATTACGGACATTACCATTGTTCCGGAGCAGGAGTACCCGAACGGCTACTTTACCACCTGCAGTTATCCGAATCCTGAGATTTTTGCAGCTCTGGAGCTGGGACTGAATCTGGCTAAGGAGACAGATGCCGATCTGATGCTGGCAACAGATCCGGATGCTGACCGTGTGGGTATTGCCATGAAATGTCCGGACGGTTCCTATGAGCTGGTAAGCGGCAATGAGATGGGCGCTTTGCTGCTTGATTATATCTGTGCAGGACGAATCGAGAAGGGAACTATGCCTGAGCGTCCGGTTGCTGTAAAATCTATTGTTTCCACTCCTCTGGCAGACGCGATTGCAGCTCACTATGGTGTTGAGATGAGAAACGTGCTTACAGGCTTTAAGTGGATTGGAGATCAGATTGCAGGTCTGGAGGCAGCAGGTGAAGTTGATCGGTTTATCTTTGGCTTCGAGGAGAGCTACGGATATCTGGCAGGTCCTTATGTTCGTGATAAGGACGCAGTTATCGGCTCCATGCTGATCTGCGAGATGGCAGCCTACTACCGCAGCATTGGAAGTTCTATTAAGCAGCGTCTGGAGGAGATTTACGCAGAGTATGGCCGTTACCTGAACAAGGTTGACAGCTTTGAATTCCCGGGTTTGACCGGTATGGATAAGATGGCTGGAATCATGCAGGGACTGCGGGACAATCCTCCCACTGAGTTCGCTGGCTATAAGGTAGAGAAGGTAACAGATTATCAGAAGCCTGAGGAAACCGGTCTTCCGGCAGCCAATGTACTGATTTATGCTCTGGAGGGCGGAGCAACTGTTGTGGTTCGTCCTTCTGGTACAGAGCCGAAGATCAAGACCTACTTTACAACTCTGGGCAAGGACCTGGCAGAGGCTCAGGCTCAGAAGGACAAGCTGGCAGAGGCAATGAAGCCGATTCTGGCATAAAAGTCAAAGGGCTCAGACATAAAATAACGAATGCGAAAAAGGTCTGAACAAAAAAACATAAAAAGATAAAAGGCGGCCGCTTCCAAAATGTCTGAGGACATCAGGAGGCGGTCGCTTCTTTTTGCGATTTATAATTGCGCAGGGATTTAAAGTATGCTACAATCAACGAAAACACAGGCAGCAGAAATTGCCGGAGGCATCTGCTGCAGGCGCAGACAGGAAAGAGAGGGAGAAAAAAGATGAATTTATCCTATCAGAGTACAAGAGGCACAGAAAGTGGCCTGACAGCATCCCAAGCTATTTTAAAAGGGCTGGCTGATGACGGCGGATTGTTTATGCCCACTTATATCCCGAAGCTGGAGGTTCCCATGGAGCAGCTGGCCAAGATGTCTTATCAGGAAACAGCATATCAGGTAATGAAGCTGTTTCTCAGTGATTTTACGGAAGAGGAGCTGCGTTACTGCATTAACAGTGCGTATGACAGTAAGTTTGATACAGAGGAAATCGCTCCTCTGGTAAAGGCGGACGGCGCCTATTATCTGGAGCTTTTCCATGGAAGCACCATTGCATTTAAGGATATGGCACTTTCCATTCTGCCGTATCTGATGACAACCTCTGCGAAGAAGAATCATGTGGAGAATGAAATTGTAATTCTTACAGCCACATCCGGCGATACGGGAAAGGCAGCTATGGCAGGCTTTGCTGATGTGCCAGGCACCCGGATTATTGTTTTTTATCCCAAGGGAGGAGTCAGCCGCGTTCAGGAGCTGCAGATGGTAACTCAGAAGGGAGACAATACGGCAGTTGTTGCGATTCACGGCAATTTTGACGATGCTCAGACTGGCGTGAAGAAGATTTTTGGAGACAGAGCCTTTGGCGAGCGGCTGGCTAAGAAGGGCTTCCAGCTTTCTTCTGCCAACTCCATTAATATCGGACGTCTGGTTCCTCAGGTCGTGTATTATGTATATGCCTATGCAAAGCTGGTGGAAAACGGAGAGATTCAGAACGGAGATCCGATTAATATTACCGTTCCTACCGGAAATTTTGGCAATATACTGGCTGCCTATTTTGCAAAACAGATGGGAATTCCGGTGAAAACCCTGATTTGTGCTTCCAATGACAATAAGGTTCTCTATGATTTCTTCCGGACAGGAATCTATGATAAGAAGAGGGAATTTATTCTTACCAGTTCTCCTTCTATGGATATTCTGATTTCCAGCAACCTGGAACGTCTGATTTATCTGAGCACAGGCTGTGACGCGGAAGCAAACCGCAGCCTGATGGAGCAGCTAAATACACAGGGCTCTTACGAGGTTACGGAAACCATGAAGGAAGCCATGAAGGATTTTACAGGCGGATTTGCTACAGAGGCTGAGAATGCAGCTGAGATTAAGAAGGTTTATGAAGATACGGGATATGTGATTGATACCCATACTGGCGTGGCTTCTGCCGTTTATCGGGCGTATGCGGAAAAAACTGGAGATACGACACCTACAGTTATTGCATCGACTGCCAGCCCCTATAAGTTTTCTCACAGCGTGATGGAGGCTATTCGGGGAGATGAGGGCAGTAAGGATGAGTTTGCCATTATTGATGAGCTGTGCTCTGTGTCTGGTGTGAAGATTCCGGCAGCAGTGGAGGAGATCCGGAATGCCGAGATTCGCCATAAGCGGGAAAGCGATGTGGAGGATATGGAGAAGACCGTAGCGGAGATTCTGGGACTGTAACAAACTACTTCCCAAATTTCGGAAAATGTATTATACTGTTATACAGAAATGCGGGGTGGACAGGTTGTCAGTCCGCGCATTGGGGGACAATCCCGAATATAAAGGAAAACGGAGGATTTTGACATGTTAGTATCTGCAACAGAAATGCTGAAAAAGGCAAAAGAGGGGCATTACGCAGTAGGTCAGTTTAACATTAATAACCTGGAGTGGACCAAGGCAATCCTGGCAACAGCGCAGGAGCTGAACTCCCCGGTTATCCTGGGCGTATCTGAGGGGGCAGGAAAATACATGACCGGCTTTAAGACCGTAGCAGCTATGGTAAAGGCTATGATCGAAGAGATGAATATTACCGTTCCGGTAGCTCTGCATCTGGATCATGGTTCTTATGACGGATGCTATAAGTGCATTAAGGCAGGTTTCTCTTCCATCATGTTTGATGGTTCTCACTATCCGATCGAGGAGAACGTAGAGAAGACCAAAGAGCTGGTAAAAGTTGCACATGCTATGGGTCTGTCTATCGAGGCTGAGGTTGGTTCCATCGGCGGCGAGGAAGACGGCGTTGTTGGTATGGGTGAGTGTGCAGATCCGGATGAGTGTAAGGCTATTTCTGATCTGGGTATCGATTTCCTGGCAGCAGGTATAGGCAATATTCACGGAAAATATCCGGAGAACTGGCAGGGCTTAAGCTTTGAGACTCTGGATGCTATTCAGCAGAAGACTGGCGCTATGCCGTTAGTTCTGCACGGCGGTACCGGAATCCCGGCTGATATGATTAAGAAGGCTATTGATCTGGGCGTAGCAAAGATCAATGTAAATACCGAGTGCCAGCTGTCCTTCGCAGCTGCAACCCGTGAGTACATTGAGGCTGGCAAGGATCAGCAGGGCAAGGGCTTTGACCCGCGTAAGCTGCTGGCTCCCGGCGCAGAGGCAATTAAGGCAACTGTAAAAGAAAAGATGGAGCTGTTCGGTTCTGTTGGCAAAGCGTGAGCCTGAACGGACGTAGCATACAGGGCGGTATGCCGCTTTGAATGGTTACGAATGAATTTTCATACGGAGCGATGGTGTTTTTTCGGCAGGAGAAGCACCATCGTTTTTCAGGTTTTAGATACTCGGAAGCTGTTAAACGCAGGATGCTTCTTGAACGGCTTTGCCAGACAAGAAGATGACCGTCCTGAACAGTTACTAAAAGACGAGAAATCACAGTAAGAAAGCACCAAAATACAAAGGCGCGGGAACAGAGCATCTGATACAGACGCGCGGAGAGGGATTCAAAAAAGGGGAAATTCAGTCAGAGGAGAGGAAGAAAAATTTATGAGCGAAGTATTGAATGCTGCAGAGATTTTCGGAAAAAACGTATTTAATGAATCTGTTATGAGGCAGCGTCTGCCAAAGGATGTATTTAAAAAAATGAAGAAAACCATGGAGGACGGGGCAGAGCTGGATCCGTCCATTGCAGGTGTAGTGGCTCATGCAATGAAGGAATGGGCGATGGAGAGAGGCGCTACTCATTATACCCACTGGTTTCAGCCGTTGACAGGTGTTACGGCTGAGAAGCACGACTCATTTATTTCTGTACCGGATGCTGCGGGAAAGGTCATTATGGAGTTTTCTGCCAAGGAACTGATCAAGGGTGAGCCGGATGCATCTTCATTCCCCTCTGGCGGACTGCGGGCAACCTTTGAGGCAAGAGGATATACTGCCTGGGACTGCACTTCTCCGGCATTTTTGAGAGAGGATGCCTGTGGAGTGACACTCTGTATTCCGACCGCGTTCTGTTCCTACCGGGGCGAGGCGTTGGATCAGAAAACACCGCTTTTGCGTTCCATGCAGGCTATTGACAAGCAGGCTCTGCGGATTCTTCGCCTGTTTGGGAATACTACAGCCAAGCGGGTTGTTCCTTCTGTAGGATCAGAGCAGGAATATTTTATGGTAGACCGGGACAAGTATCTCCAGAGAAAGGATCTGATTTATGCAGGAAGAACCCTGTTTGGAGCCATGCCTCCCAAGGGACAGGAGCTGGATGATCATTATTTCGGAGCTATCCGGGAACGGATCGGCGCCTATATGAGAGATCTGAATATAGAACTGTGGAAGCTGGGCGTGACAGCCAAGACACAGCACAATGAGGCAGCACCGGCCCAGCACGAGCTGGCACCTATTTATGAGCAGGCAAATCTGGCTGTGGATCACAATCAGATGACTATGGAGGCGATGAAAAAGGTTGCGGGACGTCATGGAATGACCTGTCTTCTTCATGAGAAACCCTTTGCTGGAGTGAATGGCTCCGGAAAGCATAACAACTGGTCTCTGATCAGCGATGACGGCATTAATCTGTTAAGTCCTGGCGATACTCCTCATGAAAATATCCAGTTTCTGCTGGTTCTGGCCTGTATTTTAAAGGCTGTGGATGTTCATGCAGATCTGCTTCGTGAGTCTGCGGCAGATGTAGGAAATGATCACCGCCTGGGGGCGAATGAAGCACCGCCGGCGATTATTTCTGTATTTTTGGGAGATCAGCTGGAGGACGTGATTGACCAGCTGTGCAGCACTGGTGAGGCGACTCATTCCAAGCAGGGTGGGACTTTAAGGACCGGCGTGGCAACTCTGCCGGATTTGGATCTGGATGCTACAGACAGAAATCGTACTTCACCCTTTGCTTTTACAGGCAATAAGTTTGAATTCCGCATGGTGGGAGCTTCTGATTCTGTTGCGCCAGCCAATGTGGTTCTGAATACCATTGTGGCAGAGGCATTCCAGGAAGCAGCCGACGAGCTGGAAAATGCTGAGGATTTTTCTGAAGCAGTTCATGACATGATCAAGAAGCTTCTGAAGGAGCACAGAAGAATTATTTTCAATGGCAACGGCTATTCAGACGCGTGGGTGGCTGAGGCAGAAAAACGAGGTCTTCCCAATATTGTTTCTATGGTAGATGCAATTCCTTCTATTACAACAGAGAAGTCAGTCAAACTGTATGAGCAGTTTGGTGTGTTTACCAGAGCGGAGCTGGAATCCCGTGCGGAGATTGAGTATGAGAATTACTCCAAGGTAATTAATATTGAGGCAAAAACCATGATTGATATGGCCAGCAAGCAGATTATTCCGGCTGTGATAAAATATACGACGCAGCTGGCTGGTTCTCTGGGGGCGGTGAAAAATGCCTGTCCGGAGGCTGATGTCAGTGTTCAGACAGAGCTTCTGGTGGAAACCTCTGCCCTGCTGTCTGATATGAAGGTTGCGCTGGCTTCTCTGGAAGAGGCCCTGGAGAATTGCTCCAGACTGGAAAGTGCAGAGCAGGCTCATGCATACCATGAGAAGGTAGTTCCGGCAATGGATGCACTTCGCGCTCCGGCAGATCGTCTGGAAATGATCGTGGATAAGGATCTGTGGCCTTTCCCCAGCTATGGAGATTTGATTTTTGAGGCATAACTGTAAATCAGAGGAAACATAGAGGAAAATAGAATGATCTAATACAACTATTCAGGGCGGCAGTAGATATGGCGGAAAAATCTGTATCAAGCTTGCTTGTAAGCGGATTG
>ENA-ORMO01000456-ORMO01000456.1-human-gut-metagenome-genome-assembly--contig:-NODE-456-length-57516-cov-7.374585_pt1 | contig 57516 bp, 42 predicted proteins | sample MGYA00242106_ERZ509001 | MGnify/ENA primary metagenome ERZ509001 (study PRJEB26280, sample SAMEA2338736) | human gut metagenome | biome: human gut; feature: human-associated habitat; material: faeces...
TTAAGATGAGGAAAACCTCATTTTAACTTGTACTAAATCTTGACATAGGACCAGTTAGTCGTTGGTATTCAGATGATAAGATATATATAGTTAGTGAGGGCAATGTCAAAGCTGTAAATGAACTTACATGAAAAATATATCATTACATGAGGAGGAAGCAGTGTGAAGAAAAAAAAGGCGCGGCTGCGATGGATAGCATGGACACTTCTATTGATTTTGTGTATGAATAGTGTGGGGACAACAGCCTTAGCAGCAGATTTATCCATTGCGGAAACAGAAAAAAGTTTGACGGAAAATGAAAGTTTTCCAGAGGAGGAAGCAGTACCTCAGAGTGAAATACCATTGACAGAAGAAGGTTTGGCAGAGCAGGAAACCATACCTCAGGAGGAAGTTCCGCCAACAGAAGAAGGTTTGGCAGAGCAGGAAACCATACCTCAGGAGGAAATTCCGCCAACAGAAGAAGGTTTGGCAGAGCAGGAAACCATACCTCAAGAAGAAGTTATTCCGGAAGCAAATATTCCAGAGGAAGAAAAAACAGAATTACGAAATGTTCAGGAGATGACACAAGGATTTGATATTGATTTTTATATCATTATTGAAGGAGAAAAGGTCAGGCTTCAACACAATGAAATTTCCGGTATTGCAACATGGCAGGAGGGAAGAAAAACATATCACGGAGTTTCTATAGAGGATCTGACTTCTGTATATGAGGACTTTGGATTTACGATAGGAAGCGATGGTCAGAAACCAAATGCGAATGAGAAGTTTGTATCTGCCTACAGAGGAAAAAAAGGAATAGAATACGGGACGGTTTATACAGATCCGGAATCCGGAAAGACCTATGTTTCCTATAATGATGGGGCAAATAAACAGGGTGAAGCAGTTGATGTATACTACCTTCCAAATGGAAGATTTGCCAATCCGCTACTGGGAAGTAATGTAAGAAAAGGAAATTCCTTTTATCCCGTGGAAGTAAAGGGTGAAGGTCAAAGCAGAATTCACTATGGATTGACAGGAACCACAGTGGAAATGACGGTATCTGACTTTAATCCTGAGTTAACGGAACAGACAGATCGGATTGAATGGACCTGTTTTGGAGCGGACAATAAGGTAGTAGATGGAACAATAGAGGTCGGAAATCAGACGAAGTTTCGAATTGAAAATATTAAGCAGTCCTATGTGATTCAAAGAGCAGATCAGACAGTATTTGATATTCAATTTTATGTATATGCAGATAATGAGATTCGGAAGCTGCCAAGTGGTTCTTTGAAAAAAGTATATAAATGGAATAATAATGGAAGATGTTATCTTTCAATCAACGATTTGGCAGAAATTTACAAAGAATACGGTCTAAAAGGAAGTGAGCAACAGTTTGGAAGATATTTTCCATCTACAGTTCGTGGAGAAAAGACATTAGCTCATGCGGCAATGGAGACTCGTAAAGGAAAACAATACGTATCCTACACACAGGAGGGGCAGGATACTGCGGTACCCACAGATGTTTATTATATGCCAAAGGGTGCAGATGAAAGTGAAAAAGTTCCGCAGGATATTGTAGATGGCAGTGGAAATGTTACTTCATCCGTTGCAGATCAATTAAAACAAAACAGACATAGCTTTTATTCGGTGACTGTCCTACATCCGGACGGAAACCGGAGTGTGACTTATCATAAAAGAGATGATGATGTCACAATCTCAGTTAATTATGGAGAGACTCTGGAAGATGATTGGCTTTGTATCAGCGAGGATGAGAACAAAACAATACCGCCGGTAAAAAACGGACAGAATCTGAATTTTACCATTCAGAAGATTGAACAGCCTTTTACCATTGCATACAAGAAATTTGAAGCGGAAAAAATTAATATTAAGTTTTATACATTTGTCGATTATGAGCGATTCAATGTGGAACAGGTAGATGTTCCGATATTAAAGGATACGACCACGAAACCGGGAACTACATATTATTATATTTCTAATGAGCAATTAAATATCTATCTAAAAAAGTTTCATTATAATGGTTTGATTCAAAATGGGAATCGAGAGCGTTTCTACTATTCAAAAAGAGATTATGATAGTATCCACAATGCGGGTAAATATACAATTAATGGTCATGATTGTATTTACATAGGAAAGACTGGCGAACCCATGGATGTGTATTATTTACCAGATGGAGAGATTCTGCCTCTGTTGAATGTAAAGACACTGATGGAATATCATGATAATCGTTATAATGGATTTTACAGTGTGAAAGTACAGGATGACAATGGACAGGTTTATAGCCCTACGGAATTAGAGAATCTTCCGGCCATAGACTTTGTGGCGAGAAAAACAACCCTTACAAGGACGGTTAGTACGAAGCCTCATGCGGAAGGACAGACAGAGCCAATTAACTGGGAATGTAGAAGAGAAGATGGAACGCTTTCTGGCATTATAGGAGTAAAAAATGAAGTTAATCAGACGATGAGTTTTACCATTAATCCAGACGATGCAGTACGGCCATATGTGATAGTTCCGGATAATACGGAAAAACCGGCAGAAACAAAAGAAGCGAACATTAGCTTTTATATTTTTATTGATGGAGATTATAAGCTGATAAAAAATATCAATGCAGAGCAGCATTATATTACGAAAGCTAACAGTGGATTGGACAGTCGATATTATTTGAGAGCCAGAGCAAGTGATGCGATTTCACAGGTTTATAAGGAATTTGGATTTACCCCGGACAAATTAGAACCAGGAGCAGATGGCAAGGAGAAGATACTGTTTGGCTATGCGACAGATACAAGAGTATTTGTAGAGCATCCATACAAAGATAAAGATGGTACATGGTACATTCCTGTTTTGAAGAATGGTCACGATGTATCTGTTTACTACTTTTCACAGCCTAATCCGCTGAATCCGGATAAACTGGTACCTTATTTTGATCGGCTGACAGGATTGTCCGCTCAGGTCGGCGTAGCAGGGCGTCGGTTTGATAAGGAAGCAAGTTTCCATCTGATGGAAGTGCTGGATCCGCTGAATCTGACCAAAGGCCAAGCAATTTTGAAGCAGTATGTGGCTCATGGGCAGCATTACCGTGTAGAAGTTCCCAAGAAGGCAGTATTATAAGGTGAGTATCAAGGAAAAGATATTATTTGGAGTTGTACATCGGATGACAAAGATGTGGTAGATGTTATTCCGGATTTGTCAGGAAAAGATACAGTCATATTTGAGTGGCCGAAGGTTGAATATTCTTATAAAGTGGTTGCAGATAAACCTCAGGATTCAGATACAGTCAGAATCATTTATGATACCACACGTTATATGAAAAAGCTTCCAAAAGAAGAGAAGTTGACACCTCAGGTTGGGAATAAGACAAGATTTACAGAAGACATTCCAAATAGTGAAGCTGCAAAGTATATTGTTAAGTCTCCATATCCACTGACTTATGACCATGAAGACAATAACAGTAAAGAACTGGAACAGTATGAATTTGATCACTGGGATTATAAGGATCAGGATGGGCATTGGAAGGAATGTGATTCAGGAAGTGAACTTTCAGCCATTATCAACGATACACAAAAACCGATTATTTTCTACGCGGCATGGAATAAGGTCAGTGATTTTAGCCGGAAACAGGTGCAGTTTTATATTTGTAAATCTGCAATGCCAGAGGATTCCAGCATAGCGCTTCCATCCGTAAATGAAGATGATTTTACAAGCGCTGTGGCAGTGGCAAATTGTAATGTATCGGCTACCAGATTAGATGATAATGTGCAGATTGTTGGTAACAAGAATCCGGGGACTTGGGAGGCTTATGTAAATGGTCATAAGCGAGTGCTGGATTTGTTACAGGGAACAAAACCGGATCCAGGAAGTCAAGGTGGAGATAATATCTATAAAATAGACCGTATTCCTTCCGATGAAGAAGTGTTCCAGACAATTCGTGAAAGTGGACGTACAATCCGCATTGGGGACAGGGAGATTCCTGCTTCGAAATTAGATACGGAATTCTTTACCATTTACTGGTATTCCTTTAATAGTCGACTGTCAGACGGATGGCATATTGATGGACGTATTGTAGCGAAAAATGGTTATCTTACGGTAAAGAAAGACTTTGTTGGAACGCCTGAGGTGATAAAAGAGATACAAAAAGATTATTATATCAATGTTGACATGGATGCAACGTTTTCAGACGGAACAGTGCAGCCACCAGCATTTCATGAGCATATGAAGCTGGTACTTCCTACGGAAGGTGGTCAGGTGCTGGCTCAAAATGAGCCGGAGCAGATTGTTGGTACCTGGGACGATGACATGCATACAAGTTGTACCTGGATTGTTAAGGCAGATCCATTTTGGAAGTACACCTTGAAAGAGCACAATTATAAACCCAATGATTCCAAGGTGAAGTTCTCAGGTTGGTACAATGTTCACAATTCTCATGAGCAAGGAGAAAATGTGAATACATGGGAACTATATCCGGAGAACAGCGGTATTAAGTTTACAGGGCGCGGCATGGGTCGAGGAGGAGAAGCTCTTACCATTGAACTGGAGAATCGTTATCAAAGACCAGGGGTGCTTACACTGAATAAGTTTGATGCTGCTACCGGACAGGGAATGGAAGGAATTACTTTTGCTGTTAGCCAGAATGGTGTTAAGAAAGAGACATTAACAACTGATAAAAATGGAATTGCAGAACTTTCCATTGTATTACAGGATAAAGCCGGACAGAATCGAACTGCCACAGAAACCTACTTGCTGCAGGAGATAAATGTACCTGTCGGATATATTGATCCGGGAGATATACAGATTACCGTTGAAATAGCAGACGGAGCATTTAAAATCACAGAGGCAAAACTGGTAGACAGACAAGCAGGAGAAAACCAAGAGGCTGTAAAAGCTCCTGAAAATGATCAGATTGATGGAAAGTCTGTGCTGACGATTCGTGGTGATACAAGCCTGAATATCAGAAACTTCTCGAAAAACAGTAAGTTACATATTAAAAAGACTTGGGGAAATCCAAACGATGCTCTAACAGAAAAACAGGTTAAAGTACGATTGTATCGTGACGGAATGTCCACAGGACAGGAATTCGTACTGGATGCAGATAACAACTGGGAGTATACAGTTGACAAGGTACCGCTGTTTTTGGATAAGAAACCGGTAGAATACAAGATTGAAGAAATTGAAATCGGTAAGACACATTATTCACCGGAATTTGGAGATGGATTTTTGTATTATGAAGTTATTTATTCTGAGATTCAGTATAAAGATGCGGCAGGACAGCTGCTATCACCGAAGAATGAACAGGAATTCCAAGAGATTTCTCAGATAGAACTAGGGGTTCAGAATTTGCATTTTAATCTGGCAGATAGAAGTTTTCTGAAGACAGATGATCTTCCGAGAAATCGTCTGGAAGGTGCAGAATTTATGCTGTATGAAGTTCCATATAAAGAAGGTACATCCGAATATGTAGATGATACAGGATATACAGTGGAATGTGTGAAGAAAGGTGACAAAGATACAATAGTTCTGAAAAAGGACGGGCAGGAATGTACGCCGATTCAGGAACAGCCGTATAGGACAAATACAGACGGAATGCTTCTCATACCGGATACTGTGCCAAAGGGAAGATACTGGATGGTGGAATCCTCTACTCCTTATAAAGGAGTGACAGGAAAAACACAATACAAAGATAATTTGTCATTGTACATGGTAGAGGTGGAAAATGAGATTATTTTCTTATATGAAAAAGAATCAGGAGCAAGTATATGGAAACCACTTACAGACAGGCATGTGGTGAATCATCCTCACACAGGAGGTGTTACAGTAAATATAAGAAAAGAAGTCATCGGACCATTTGGTGATAGGGATAAGACATTTGATGTGGCAATACTCTATCGTGAAGATGGTATGAAAATGTACAAGCGTGTAGATGCCAAGATTAAAAATAATGAAATGATTACAATACAGCATGTAGACATTGGGTCTGAGATTGAGATTACGGAAGCAGTAGATGTATCAAAATATGATGTATCGCTTTCACAAAAAGGAACAGGAGATAGCTATTTGCAAGCAGTACAGGCAACAGAAGATAAAGTACAAAATACAGCCGTTATGAAATATACAATTCATGGAATGCCGGAGGATGTGATTGAGCTGAAAATCACAAACCAAAATACAGAAGATGCAAAGCCGAATACAGGAATTCATTTGGAAAACAACCTGTATATTTGGATGTTGACGATTATAAGTATTACTGCTGTCTTGTTCTTTTGGAGAAGAAAGAAAAAGGAGGGAGTGCGATAGATTCCAAAAATAATATAGAAAAAGAGCCGAAAAAAAAACAGGAAAACAGGATTACAGAATATTTGAAGCATGTAAAATTTAAAAAAAGGCTCTTTGGAGTAGATGAGGCGGACGTTTGGAAGAAAATACAGGAACTGAATCATTTATATGAGGAAGCGCTTGTATGGGAAAGAAAAAGATATGATCTTTTATTAGAAGAACGCACCAAAGTCCGTGAAGAAAACTCCGATTAATGAAGAAAAAACAAAATTCCGAGTTGACAGCAGAACAGGTCATCAGACGACGCAGAAATGCAATTCTTGACTGTAGAGGCTGGATCGAGCTTGGAGTGAGACTGGCAGGATTGACACTTATCTTTTTTGTTCTGTTTTCCAAAGTGTTTCTTATCTGTCAGCTTAATGGAAACGCCATGTTTCCATCTTTGAAAGATGGGGATCTGGTTCTTGGATTTCGATTAGAAAAGGAAATCCAAAAAGACGATTTGATCCTATATGAGATGGACAGAGAAATTTGTGCATCCAGAGTGGTAGCAAAGGGAACGGATTACGTGGATATGGATGAGGAAGGACACCTGTATGTCAACGGTACAGTGCAATCTGGTGAGATTCTGTATCCAACAGAACCTAAGACACTTCTGAAATATCCTTTCCAAGTGCCGGAGGGTTATGTATTTGTTCTCGGAGATTACCGGACACAATCTTCTGACAGCCGGGATTTTGGTCCCTTGCCAGAGGAGGCAATTAAGGGCAAGGTGATTACCATTGTCCGACGCAGAGGGTTTTAACTTTGCAGAAAAAATTATAAATATACAATGAAAGGAAGAAAAACTATGAAGAAAAAATTATCAGCATTACTGGCTATCGTATTAGCATTTTGTATGAGTGTACCAGTATTGGCAGCACCATCAGATTATCCTACAACTGGAGATTTGGCTAATACAGAGACAACATTTACAATTGAAAAAAAATATGTAACAAATGATGAAAATAAAAATGCAGCTCAATTCCCGAGTGAAACCTTGCAGTTTGAGTCAGTTTGTACAGCAGCACCGATGACTCCTCTTACAGCACCTAATTTAACGATAGATCCTTTAACTGTGGATAGTAATCCAGATGATATCGTAGTAAATGTACCGATATATAGTGTTCCTGGTAAATACAACTATGAAATCACAGAGCAGTCACCTTCTCAACATACACCAGATTCAAAAGATTCAGCAGGTGTAGTATATGATGAGAAGTCTGTATTTATTCAGGTTGTTGTAAAATATGAAGGCGCTGATTTGAAAAAATTCGTAACGGTTGCAGCTGATGGAACTACAATCGGAAATGGAAATAGTGATGATCAAGATAGTGCAAAGAAAAAAGGCGATTTTAAAAACAAATATTTATTAGATGGAGAACTTATTATTCCAGATCCAACTCCAGGACCAACTCCAAACCCAGGTCCGAACCCGACTCCCGATCCAGGTAAGGATCCAGATCCGATTACACCGATTCCACCAGAAGGAGGCGGAGAAACACCTGATAAAACAGAATTGGCAAAATTTAAAATTATGAAACAGGTGCGCGGACCGCTTGCAAGTCAGGATCAGCTTTTCGATGTAACCGTGACATTAACTTCAGAAAAACCGGTAAGAAGTGACATTACATATAAAGGTGCCGCTAATGGTACTATTAAAAAAGTAGACGATGGAAGCGATTGGACAGGCAATGCTAATACTGGATATACAGCAACCTTAAATCTTCAGCTTAAGGATGGACAGACAGTTGTATTCAGCGGCATGCCTGCAGAAGTAACTTATAAAGTGCAGGAAGATAGTAAACATATCGGTAAATTAGACGAGAATACTCTTAATGATCCATCCAAAGGTTACACAGTAGCATACTATGGAGGTGGAGAGAAAGTAACCAATCCAACAGATAATGATCCTGTATCTGAGGATTATGGAAAAGGTAATTTTGTAACAGGTACAATCGGAAAAGCTACGAATAACAACATCATCATCGCAAACAGCAAGGGCATGAACGACGAAGATTCCAATATGGTGAAACCGAATACAGGCCTCCATTTAGATTCTCTTCCATACATTATGATTCTCGGTGTTGTTGTTCTGGGCGCTGGCATGATGATTGTAAGAAGCCGTAAAAGAAGAGAAGAGTAAGGAAAGTTAAAAGAAAGATAAAAAAGCAGGTCGTGGGCTCCTCCGTAGATTCACGGGGGAGCTTCTGCACAAAACAAAGCTGACGAACGAAAGGGAGCAGAACAGTGGGATATAAAATTTCCGGATATATACAACGTTTTCTGAATTTTATAATCAGTTTTTTTCTTGTTCTCATTCTTATTATTGCTGCTGCATATGCATTATTTGTTTTGCACGATAACAATAGAATTTATTCAGCAGCAGAAAATGTTCAAGAGGACATGCTAAAGTTGAAGCCGGATAAAGAACAACCGGATTTTTCAGAATTGCTTTCCATTAATCCAGATGTTTGTGCATGGATTACCATGGATGGAACCAAGATAGATTTTCCGGTGTTGCAGGGAGAAACAAATCTCACTTATATCAATCGAGATATCTATGGGAAATTTGCTCTTGCGGGAAGTATTTTTCTGGATAGTCAAAATGCAAAAGATTTTTCAGATTCTTATAATCTTTTATATGGTCATCATATGGATGGTGGAAATATGTTTGGAGATTTGGACTTATACAAGAAGCAGGAGTTTTTCCAAAAAAATGATACAGGTACACTGCTCCTGCCGGATCGGGTTTATAATCTAAAAGTTGCAGCTGTATTGATAACGGGAGTTTCTGACGATTATATATTCCAATTGAGAAATTGGCCACCAATATGGAAGGAAGGGCAGCTAGATTATATCCGAAGTCATGCTCTCTTTGTCAGAGAAGATGTATTAAATGCATTGGAAAAAAGTGAGCATCCACAACTTGTAGCCTTAACTACATGTACATCGGAATTTACAGATGCAAGAACTGTGGTTTTGGCACAGATGATACCGGAAAAGGATACAGACAGGGAGGAGTAATATGTGAAAAAATTAAAAGGGACGTTGTTTTCTATTTTATTTCTAATGCTATTGCCCTGCATAAGTACATTACAAGTATTTGCAATGGAAACAAGCTTTCAGCTTCCTGTTGAAATCGTTCTGGAAGGTGACAGGCCTGTGCAAGCGGAAACATTTATAATTCAAATGAAGGCATTAACACAAAATGCACCTATGCCAGAACAGGCAGAGGATCAGCAAATTGAGATGGAAATACAGGGGCAAGAGAAAAAAGAATTTCCAGCTATAAAATTTACACAGCCAGGTGTTTATCAGTATGAAATTCGTCAGAATAAGGGGAATGCAAAGCATTATACCTATGATTCATGTGTATATAATGTGACCGTGTATTGTACAGCTGAGGCTAAAAAAGAACTGGAGATTACGGTTGTGGCTCTGGAACAGGGGAAAGAGGAGGTAAAAAAAGATGCCGTTCGTTTTTGCAATCAATATAAATTGCCAAAAACTCCTACAGAGCAAAACAAGCCTGTCAAAACAGGAGATGACACACCGATACAGATATTCGTATGTGTTTTTCTGATAAGTAGTTTCATGCTATTGTATTTGGTTGTAAAAAAACACAGGGAAAAGTAAAACAATATGATTACTGTTTTGATGATGAAAATAGTTATTGAAGAAAGAAAACTTCAATAACTATTTTTTTTGAGGAAATTAATGTATAAAAAAACATAAATAGAAGAGCGAAAATTATGCAAAAATCAATTATAATATGTTATAATTCAATAAAAATGCACTAAAAATATGAAGAATAAGGAAGGGAAATTGTGAGGAATAAAGAAAAAGAGGGGAAAATAAGTTCAACAGTAATGCACCTTGTGTTGTATTTGCTCATGATAGGAATAGTACTTTTGATCGCCTATGAAATTATACAACTTACGTTAGAGGAAAATGTAAAAAACAGAGCATTTGAGGAATTAAAAGCCAAGGTTCAAATGCAGGTGACTATGTTGGAAGAAATTATCGACAGGGAATATGTGCAGTTGAGTGTGATTAATAGCATATTGACTTTTAGTGATAAAGGAATAGAAACAGAGCAGTTTAATCATATATGGGAATTAATGAGAAAAGAAGAAAAGATTACTATGCTGGGAATCTCGGATTTATCCGGAACGGTAATACAATGGAATGGTGAGAAACTGGGGAATATAAGAACAGGGCAGCATTTTGAGGAGCTTTTGTCTGTAGAGACGGAGAATGTAATGGGGAAATGTGTATTATTGGATGAAGAACTTGGATTTAAAGAACAAGAACTTCTTTATACAATTCCATTATATATGAAAGGAGAACTAGAGGGATTTTTATTTAAAAGTAAGAAAATAGCAGATGTGGAAGATACTTTAGTAGAAGATATACAATTTGCCGGAAATGCCAGTATGTTTTTAGTAGATTCAAAAGGGGCAATTTTGTTAGTTGGAGATGAAGACGATCGTTTTTTGTTAGAACACAATTTATTTGATGGGTGTAGCAAGTTTGTATTTGAAGATAAACAAAAAGAAGAACTAAAGAAAAATTTAAAAGAAGGAAAATCTGGACAACTGATATTCAGGCAGAATGATAAGACAAAGTATGCTACATACATGCCAAGCGGTGTAGAAGATTGGATGGTCTTCAGTATGGTAGATAAAGATGCCGCAGCTTTGCAGTACGAAAAGAGTGCTCAGATAGTGAAAAGAAGTATGATAACAATTCTGGTGTTATTTGTGATTTCTTTAATTATTTCCATCGTTTCCATTGTTTTACATATAAGAAAAAAAAGACAGATCCAAACAGAACATTTTTACAAATATCATAGATACAAACAACTTATGAATGAATTAACATTTCCAGTATTTCGATATAACGTAAAAGAGGATTGTATTGTTGGAAATAGAAAATTTCAAGAGACATATGGGCGGAAAAATATTGATAATTTTATGAAAAATGTTGACGAATGGAAAAGAATTCACCCAGAGTACAATTTTGATGGACTCTTTAGAGAAATGAAAAATGTTATGAAGTTCCAAAAAATTATAACTTTTGAATCCATGTGGCAATCATCACAAAAGAGTAGTTGGGTCAAAAATATATTACTTCCCGTGAAAAATGAAAAGGGCGGAGAATTTCTTGTTTTTGGAACCGTTATGGATACGACCCAAGAGCATGTAGTATTTGATGAAGTCGTAGAAGTTATGACCATTGCACAAGTAGGGTTATATCGTTTTTGCCTAAATGAAACTTGTTGCGTTGAGTATATTAATGAGGGGCTTCAAAGGATGCTTGGTTATACAGAGGATGAGTTAGACGAAATTCTTGGCGATTACAGGAAGTATACGAATCTTTTAGCAGAAGAGGATAGAGAAAAATATGAAATGTTCGTAAGGAATATAGGAGAGTCTGGCAAAGCGGGAATTTGTGAATACAGTATGATTTGTAAAGATGGTTCCATGTTGAAGCTTTCAGATACCTTAGAAGTAAAGGATGGTTCTGATGGAGATAAATATGGATATGGGGTGGTCATTGATATTAGCAAGTATCGAGATGCACAGAAAAATGCAGAAAAGAAACTGGAAAAATTACAAGTTCAACTGAACGAATCGAGAATTAAAATATCCACAGGTCAGATGCAGCCCCATTTTCTGTATAATTCGTTGGCTTCTATTCGAGAGATTGTCTTGGAAAACCCAGAGTACGCTTCTGATTTAATCTTTGATTTTACAACGCATCTGCGTGCGTGTATCAAATCAATGGCAAGTGAGGAGTTTACTCCGTTTTCTCAGGAAATAGAAAATATAAAAGCATACGTAAATATAGAAAAAATGCGTTTTGGGGACAAATTGCAGGTGAAATATGAAATTCAGGAGTCGGATTTTCATATTGTTCCGCTTAGTATTCAGCCTTTGGTGGAAAATGCAATTCGACATGGTATTTATGAGAAAGGAAGCAAAGGGGGAGTCGTTAAAATCAGTTCCTATCGAGATGTCAATGAGGTTGTCATAGAGGTAGCGGACAATGGTGTTGGATTTGATATGGAGAAGATTCGAGCAGAAATTCAATCAAAAGAAAGGGATTCTACAGGGCTTCAGAGCTTGATTTTCCGATTTGAAAAATTGATGAATGCGAATGTGAAAGTAGAAAGTATCATAGGGGAAGGGACGAGAATTACTGTCAGAATTCCAATGAAAGGAGAAAAAGATAGTGAGAGCAATGATCGTAGACGATGAGCAGATTATGTTAAGAAGTTTTATGCGGCTGAGCAAAGGAATTGAAAATCTGGATGTGATAGCTCAGTTTGAAAGTCCTGAGGAAGCACTTGTATTTGCACAGGAAAATTTAGTGGAATTAGCATTTCTGGATATTAAAATGCCTGGGATGAACGGGATAGATTTAGCAGTTAGGCTTCGAGAGATTTGCCCAAGTATTTTAATTGTATTTATTTCTGCTTATGATGAATATATCCGCGATTCAAACTTGATTGGAGGAGATTATTATATTGTGAAGCCCTATAAAAGGGAAACCATTGAGATGATGATGCAGAAGATGCAAATCCTTTCAAAAGGACTGCACAAAGAAATCTATATACAAATGTTTGGAAGATTTAATGTTTTAAAAGATGGTGTTCCAATTCCTTTGCGTGGAAAAGCAAAGGAAATCCTTGCATTAATTGCTTCTCGTTGTGGAAAGGAAATCAGTAATGAAGAAATTTACAGCGCTATCTGGGAAGGAAGAGAGTATAGTAATGTAAAGATGAAGGTTTACTATAATGCATTAAAAAGGTTAAAAGAGGTACTGGAGTCAGAAGGAATTTCGGATTTATTGTTATCCACTCCAAGAGGACAAATGTTAAATACAGAGCTTGTAGAATGTGATTATTATGCCTGGAAAAATAATAGAGAGAAAGAAAAAAATAAATTTGAAGGGGAATTTCTTTCAGAATATTCCTGGGGCGAATATATTCTCGCAGATATTTTTAATAACATAGCTACTTAGAATTAGTGTCAGTATCCGTCAAATCATGAAAAGATTTGGCGGATTTTTTACGTTGGTTGGGCGTTGGTATTTAAATGATATAATGGTAAAACAATGAAAATATGCACAAAGTTTCTGAATGGATGTTGTAAAAAATCAATTATTGATTTTTATTAGTTTATAACAAAAATTTTGGATGAAGAAGGAGAAAAAATGTGGGGGGAAAAGAAAAATAAACATTTATTTAATTGGAAAGTAGGGAAAAAGGTAACAGCATGGTTATTGATTTTCTCTATTTTTTTTCAGACATTAACTGTTTCGGCACAGGAATTGCCAAATGAATTACAGGAGCAAATTTTGGAAGAGGCAGTTACAGAAATGGAAAATCATGTAGAACAGGCAGAGCAATCGGAATCATCGGAACCACTGGAACCATCCGAACCGTCTGCACCATTGCCGGAGAGTCAGGAATCGGATTCCATGCAAGAAGAGAATTTGCCGGAGAATGAATCTTTGGATGAACAAAACCAGACACCAACGGAAGAAGAGATTCCTATAGATTTATATGAAAACGGAGTTATTAAGGTTTATAACATCCGTCAGCTTCAGGCTATTGGAACCGGAGAGCCGGTAAGAACAGATGACATGCAGGAAGAGCTTTTTTCCACAGGAACAGAGCTTGTAAGCGAAGGGCAGACAATTACTTATGCTTTGGATGCGGCTTATATGCTGATGAATGAAATTCCTTTGTCTTCAGAAGCTATATGGAATTTGCCGGAAGGATTTACCGGAACCTTTTCGGGAACACCTGTTGAAGATGATGTTTTATATGATCAGGAAACAGATACGGTTTATATTTATAATAATTATCAACTTCAGTTGATTGCTTCCGAAAATTCTGCTGAAGAGCCAGTTATGTCAAATGATATGATTCCTGAAAAAGTGGGTGTGGGACAGCTTTTGTATAAAGATGGAACACCGGCAGATGAAAGTGCGGAAGCAGCGCAGGAATACCTGACCTACAGTAAGGAACATAATTATGTGTTAAGTCCATCCTTTACAGAAAAGATGCCTGAGCTTTTAGCCGAGCAGTATGTGCTGGAGAATGAAAAGGACGGACAAAAAGGCGGACGAGCTTACATAGGTCAGCAATATACGATTATTGATAATGAAAAATATATCCTAATCGGAAATGAGCAGCAGCTTCGGGCAATTGGAAGTGATAAGAGAGTAACGCCGATGCTGTTTTTGAGGACAGAGGCAGGGATACTGGTTAAGAGAATACATATTGTTCCGTATTATCCGGGCGATGCAGATTTTAATATGGACAGTTTTTTTGATGCAGGTATCAGTTATCAGCCGGGTGATATTGAAAAAGGTAGTGAAAACTTCCAGTATAAACAGCAAACTGATGATGCAAAGAAAAAAGAGCTTATGAACATCGACTGGGGTTCAGATACACTGCTTGGAGAGATTGTCGAGACTGTCGGCGGACTGCTTGGAGGGCTTTTAGGAACTCTTTTTGGCTCTCAAGAATTGGTTGGGCTTACTGTGGATAGAAATAATACGCCTTCCATTGGCGCTGGTAAACCATGGGGATCAAATGGGGAATACACATCTTTTCGTGATTTGGAAAAGGAGTATAAAGATTTAAAATATTCCTCCGATGCCAATTACATTATTTTCCGAGATATTGACTTGCTGCAGGGAGACTATTCCAACAGACAAGATGATAACTGGACGCCAATTCATTTTTCGGGAAAGATGGAAGGGCGGCTGAATATGCAGCAGGATGTGTCACCGACGATTAAAAATATTCATGTAGAGCAGACAGGCAAGCTGAATATGGAGACCACAAGCGGCATCGGCTTCTTTGGAACAATCTCCAATAAGCTGGATGAGAATACACTTGGTTCTGCAGGAACGGCGGTTGTAAAAAATATTCATCTGGAACAGGTGAGTGTAAATAATGAATCCACGGAAGTAGAAGATAATGTAACTTCGCTGGTAGACCTTGTTACAAAATTATTAGGCGGATTGCTTGGTGATATACTTGACTTACTTAATCCAATCCTTGGCAACTTGAAATTAGGTCAGGTTATCGAGGCGCTTTTGACATTGAAGCAGAAAAGCCCGGATTTATTTGCCACAGGAAGCTTCGCCGGAAGGATTGTGGGCGATGTCCGTGTGGAAAACTGTACAGTAACTCAGGCATCTGTTACTAGTGCAAGAGGTATCTCCGGCGGTTTTGTCGGATTCACGGAAGGTGTGGAAAAATATGACGGATTATCCGATATATTGAAAGGCGTTGTAAAAGTACTATCTACCCTTTTAAATATCGTGCCGGGTGTCGGACTGGGTGATTTGATTACCATTTTATTAGAAAATGATGTGAGTTTAGGAGAGTTGATTCCTACAGGATATCATAATCCAATGATTACGGACTGCAGTGTGGCCTTACAAAATGGAAACGTTGGTAATGCCACGCAGGATTATAACGGCGGTTTTGTCGGAATACAGACAGGTACAAAAATTAGTAATTCTTCCGTTTTGGGACTGACATCGGTACAGGCGAAAAACGGCGCCGGCGGCTTTGCGGGCTTAGAGCGCGACGCCATTATTAAAGGTCTTTTAAACGATGCAGGTATTACACTGTATGAAATTGATGCAAAATCAGGACAGGAAAATTGTAAAGTCAACAGTCAGAACCTTGTTATTGAAACGACAGAATCTTATGCCGGTGGCTTTAACGGCGCTATGGCAAACAGTATAAGCAAAGGATCATCCGTAACCGGTCTTTTAAAAGTCAAGGCAGGGAAGTATGCCGGAGGTTTTGCCGGAAGGGCAACCATTGGTTTTGGTACAACCCTTGGCGGAGATGATGAGAAGAAACCGACTTTGGTGGATTCTGTTTCTAAACTTTTAGAAAAGGTGCTTGCATCCGGCAGTGAAGCTGAGAAAAATCAGCTTTTAACCTTAGCCGGTGTGATGCCGTCAAAGATACACGGCTGCACCGTAGAGGGCAGCAGTCTTGTCATTGAGAGTACCAAGGACTATGCCGGCGGCATGATTGGACAGGGCGACGGTGTGAAGATTACCGCTGATAAAACTGATTTCGGCGGAAAGGTAACGGGATTACATGAGATAAAGGCAGGGAAATATGCCGGAGGTGCTGCTGGAAGCGTTGTGACAGCAGATGCCGTCGGTGTGTTAAACAATACGCTTGGTATTGGGCAGTTTATACCGTTTGAGTTATCAAACATTTCTGTAGAAGGAACCGCTTGGGCGGTGACGGCGACAGAAAAATATGCTGCGGGGGCATGCGGTCTTATGCTTGGCGGAAAAGCCGATGACGTAACAGTAAGTGGTATTCAGAGTGTTCAGGCGGGCAACTATACCGGCGGCTTTGCCGGAAGAACAGGGGCGTCAAGCCTTGCATCAGCCGGAGGCTTGGATGTGCTCGGGCTTGTAAAGCTCAATAACGTATTATCGTTGGCAGACGGTGTTCAGGTTACAATAACGAATTGTGAGACGGCTAGCGGTGCTGACAGCGGCTTGACGGTTCTTTCTGATGGAACAGCAGCACTGACAGATGGAGAAGATTTTACAGCCGGCGGTTTTATCGGAGAATCGGTTGCTTCGGTTGTTGAAGCATCCCATGTGAAAAATGTAAAATCTGTTGTCGCAAAGCACAGTGATACAAAAGGCAGTTATGCCGGCGGCTTTATCGGCCGTTCCCATACAGGAGGACTGGCAGGGCTTGCACAGGAGGATGAAGACGGCAATCTGAAGCTTCCGGGTATTTTAGAGGTTAGTTCCTTGTTAAATTTAGTGCCGTATCTGCTTCCGAAATATACAGATACAACCGTAACTTTTACTTCCAACGGAGAAAAGCCGCAGGTGGAAGGACAGCTTGCCGGAGGCTTTGCCGGAGCAATGCAAAGCGGTAAGGTCGATAATAGTACAAGTAAAGAGGCCTTTGCTGTCCTTGGACTGGAAAGCGTCAAGGGCGAATCTCACGCCGGAGGCTTTGCTGGAAAGGTTGACGCAGGGGCAGCCGCTTCCTCCGATGGTTTAAACCTTCTTGGCGGTATTTTGAAACTTGATATTGGTCAGCTTCTGAATGTGCTACAGGTTTATATCCCCATCATTCAGTCAGCAGGAGTGAAGTCGGTGAAGAAAGGATTTACAGTAGAAGCTACAGATTCAGACAGCTATGCAGGAGGCTACCTTGGTTATGGCGGAGGTGTGCAGATTAAGGATTCAGACGTTACCTCCTTAAAGCATACGAAGGTGACTCCGCCAAATGACAGTCTGGAATCTTCAAATGGCGAGAGCTATTTTACAGAAGCTTCCCAATATGCAGTCAAAGGCGGAAAATATGCCGGAGGTTATGCAGGGTGCGTGGACATTGATTCAGCAGCAGCAGTAGGAGGAGGGTTAAAGCTTCTTGGAAATATTCAGCTGACAAACCTTTTGGAGGCACTGAATGTAGTCACGTCTACCATTAAAAATTCTGACGTCAATGGCTGCGTGGGCGGTTATTCTGTACTGGCAAATGGCAGTGATACAAATAATCAAAACTTGGGAAAAGCCGGTGGCTTTATCGGAGAAATGTCCGGTACGATTATTAAAAACAGTGATGCGAATTTGTTTGCTTATGTCATCGGACGTGAGGCAGCCGGAGGATATGCTGGTATTATGGAGCCGGGAAATGTTGCTTCTGTATTGGAAAATGCTAGCATTTTAGACGGATTGTTAAATGTAACAGACAGTCTTACAAATTTGGTGCAGTCATTTATTCCAATTATTGAAGACAGCCAGACAAGCAGCGTGCCCTGTGGCGGTGCAGTCCGCGCAGAGGGATTTACCGATACTCAGTGCGTGAGAGGACTTGCAGGCGGTTATGTGGGCTACAACCACGGCGGAAGAATCTTAGGCAATGCGGCCGAAGGCAGCAAGGAATGCGCCGCTATTCGTATCCGTTCCGTATATGGCGGCGAATTTGCCGGAGGCTTTACCGGATTGATGGAAACAGCGGATTTGGCAGGAACCGGCAACTTAAAGCTTTTGTTTGGTCTGCTGGAGACAAGTAACGTGTTAAGCCTTCTTGGGGCTGTCTATCCGACGGAAACAAATACAGCCGTTTACGGACCGCTTAGAAAAGTGGATATGGACACATGGAACAAGTGGGCGACTGCTGTGGGAAACAATGGTGTTTACGGTGACCAGTTCCCGAATACACCAGTTGATACAGATCAAAAATTGCAGGAGTTAATTAAGCAATATGCCTACGGTTACAATGTAAAGGCAGGAAGAAAAAAGGTTGGCACACAGGATATGGAGGCTGGCGTTGCTGGAGGTTATGTCGGACGCATGAAAGCTGGAGTCGTTACCAATGCCCATGCATGGGATGCAAAAGATATTATCGCTTATACAAGCGCTGGTGGTTTTGCCGGAGAAATGATAACAGGTGGTGTTGCTGAAGTTGGAAAAGTTTCTTTGCTTGGCTTAGATATTACAGGTTCGATTAGTGCAGTACAGACTTTTGTTCCGGTTATAAGAAATTCGGATATTACAGGCTTCCAGTCAGGAATGACAGTGAAGGTAACGGGAATCCCGGTGAAGTCTTCTACATTGAAAATAGAAAAGGTTGGTTACGCCGGAGGTTATGTGGGTTACATGATTGGCGGACAGATTTGGGGAAATTGGCAGCCTGTGACAACTTACAGTGCGACAGATGCAGTTCCAGATCCGAATAATCATCGTTGTTTTGCTGCAAATTTGAGAAAAGTGGAAGGCACAAAGGCTGTGGGTGGTTTTGCAGGTCAGATTGACCCGGCAAGTGCAGCAGCGTTAGATACAGCAAGCAGTAAAGGTCTACTTGGTGGATTGCTTCAGAATTTAATTCAATCACCGGAAGATTTGTTGAAAGTATTGAATACTACAATAGCTACGGTGCATGGCGCGGATGTTAGTGCATGGGATGACTGGGGAATCATTATTAACGGTGCTTATACAGACGGTTTAGGAAATACTGCGTATGCAAAGACAGCGGGTGGTTTTGCCGGAGAAATCAACGGTGCTGTGATAGGAGAATTAAATAAGCCCAATAATGGTATTCATGTTTCAAATGTCAGAAGTGTGACTGGCGGCGAGTATGCCGGAGGCTTCTTTGGTTTGGCTGATGTATCAGCAGTAGCTCAAATTAGTGATAAGAGCAACACGAATATATTGGCCTCCATTTTAAAGCTTGGCGGCACAGATGTGCTGGATGCATTCCGAACCTATATCTATGATTCAGATGTTTCAGGGGCAGTCTCGGCAGGGATGGAAATTCAGGCGCGAGACGGCAAAGAATACGAATACAAAAATGACCCGATTTATAGTGTTTATAGTGGAAATGCCGGAGGCTTTGGCGGTGCCATGCTTAATGGCTCTGTAAAAAATTCCAAGGTGACAAATCTTTGCAAGGTCAGTGGAATGAATTATACTGGCGGATTTATTGGGCATCTCGGTAAGAGCGGTACAGTTGATTTGGATAATTTAGGCGCATTGAAAGACTTGTTGAGCGCAGGTGCGGGCTTGATGGATATTTTCGGTTCGCATGTAGATAACTGTAGTGTTTCCGGTGTGACGGAAGGCTTTACCGTCCATAGTGATAATACGATAGATAAACAGAAAAGATCGGAAATCGCGGGTGGCTTCACAGGCTTTGCAGATTTGGGCAGACTGTCGGGTGATAAGGTTACCGGATTGAAGCAGGTGACAAGTGGACAGATTGCCGGCGGTTTTGCAGGAAAAACCAATTTTGCCTATCTTGCAGACATTAAACTGAATTCGGATTTGGTCAAATATTTAGTGAAGGCTGTGAATCAGATTTTACAGGCTCTGCAGTTGGATAAGTTGCAAAAAGGTGATGTCATTAAAATTAATTTAGGTATTATAGAGATTAATGCTCTATATGACGGAGAACTGGCAGTAATTAATTTGTTTGGATTAAAAATCAAGGTGGGATTGGCAAAAGATAAGAGTCTTGCAACAATCTATATCGGAGACAGTAAGATTGAAATCAACTGCTCTGAGGGCGGCACCATTGATGAAACTGCATTGAGCAATGAAATTAATATTTCTCTGATCAAGGCGAATAGGACGAAGATGGATTCTTGTACAGTAACCGGCGTGAAAGAAGGCTATGACGTCTATGGCGGCGGTGCCGGAAATAATACAAATGGCACAGGCGAATATGGAATTGCCGGTGGCTTTGTCGGATGGAATAACGAAGGTTTATTTAAAAACAATAATATGTATTATGCCGATGTGATTCGAGGTGCCAAAGGTTTGACTGGTCCATTTACCGGAAAAGCAAGCTTGAAGTCCAATTGGGATTTTAATGACATTGTAGGAATTGAGGGTGATGAAAATCGTTATCGGATTTATCGTCACGGCAAGTCCAATTATGAGGATTTGTTTGGACAATCACATAAGCTGCTCGATGAAGGGCATGATGCTTCAGGTGAATGGGAGAATATATTTACCATTCGTCATATGACAAAAGATAAGGTAGAGAAGTTTAAAGATTTAAAAGATGCGATTATGGGAAATCAAAACAGCCCGGCAACGGAACCAGCGAATGTTTATCTGGAAGACGGAGCGATGGCTGTACTGATGGATAATATACCGACAAATCCTGTAGAACCGGAAAGTCCGGAGCCGGAACCTGATATCCAAGACCCATGTAAGGATTTGATTGAACTTCGAATCAAAAAGGTTTGGAAAGGCGATGATGAAAAAGACCGTCCGAATGAAGTTGTATTCCATATTACAAGAAGTTACAAAGTGGGTGAAGATATAATCGAAGACACAACCTTCAATGAAGAAGTAATCTTGAAGAAAGAGGACGTGCAGACATCGGATATATGGGAAAAGGTTCTTTCCGGGCCAAAGTTTACCGCATACCATGTGGGTAAGGATGGAAAGAAATACTACTATACCTATAAGATTAGTGAGACAAAGGTTGACGGTTATACAACCAAGGTAACTTATCCTAAAACAGATACCTATCATTACAATATTACCGTAACTAATACAAAACGGTTTAGCAGCCTTCTTCCAGAAACAGGCGGACAGGGAACTTCCATTATCTATGGATTTGGACTTATCCTTCTGGTAGCTTGTATAATCTCTTTCAGATTGCGGAAGAAAGAACATTTCAATTCATGATATAGGACAGTTTTAGAGGATACTGTTTTATATAATAAAATAATTTTAAAATATGCAAAGGAGAAACGAGCATGAAAAAAGTAAAAAAATTAATGGCATTGCTGTTATCCATGATTATGGTATTTGCTATGAGTGTGACAGCATTTGCCGCAAACACTACAAATGGAAATCTGACAGTCAACCTTCAGAATGGTTCTTTAAAAAATCAGAGAATTTATCTTTTTAAACTGTTTGACTACAAAAGTGTAAATCCCGCTAAGTATACTGTGAATGACAAGTACAAAACTCAGTTACAGACAGTTTTAAAGACATCATCAACTGAAAGCTACGATTTATATTCTGCAATTGTAGCTTTAGGCAAGGATAATTCTGAGAGTGTACAGAACTTTGCTAACGATTTTACAAAAGAAGTCATTAAAGATGGAAGCATTGTAGGTACACAAGAAACAGACTACAAGATTGCGGATGTAATAGCGGAAGGAACTAGCTATGTGTTTGAAAACGTTACTCCAGGATACTATTTGGTATATCTTGGCGGTTCTGTAAGTATCCAGTCCTCTCTGGTAACAGTGAATGGAAATACATCTGTAAACTTAAAATCCACAACACCGATTCCAGATAAAAAGGGAGATAAACCATCTGTAAATATCGGTGATGTTATCACTTATACTGTAGATTTTACGATTCCGGACATTACAGGATATATGCAGGATACCTATGTATTTACTTTAAAGGATACCCTGAGTGACGGTCTGGACTTCGTTAAGAGCGCAGCAGATAAAACGGTAGTCACTGCCGGTAATTTAGAGGTTTCTGTGAAAATCGACAATAACAATGCTATGAATATGAATGCAACAGTAACTGGAAGAACACTGACTCTGGATTTGAAGCAGACGGTCATTGAGAATCAGGAACCTAAGGGACAGAAAGTCACAGTTACCTATTATGCGCAGGTCAATGAAAATGCAGAGACAGGCGGCACAAGCAATAGTGCGAAGCTGGAATATACTAATAACCCGACAACAGGTGAAACAGGAGAATCTACTCCGGACGTAGTAGAAACACCTACTTTTGATATTAAGGTACATAAGTATGAGCAGGGAAAAGATACAGAATATCTTGCAAATGCAACTTTCCAGCTCCATAAAGAGAAACCGAATGGAACTGTTATTAAAATGGTAGACGAAAGTACTAACGGTAAATATACGGTTGCAAAGGATCAGGAAAAGGCTACAGTTACAGAGCTGAAAACAGCAGCAGAGCAGATTGGTGGCACAGGCGCCAACCTGCAAATTTACGGTCTGGCAGAGGGAACCTACTATCTTGTTGAGACAAATGCACCGGAAGGGTTTACTGACCTGTATGGTGTAGTTAAGATTGTGATTACAAAAGATGAGACTCCAGCAGGCTATTCAATCACAGCACAGGTAGAAGATCCGGAAGGAATGGGAACCGGAATTATGCCGACTCCATTGGATACAAAAGGAAATGTTATAAGTATTGAGAATAAACGCGGAACAGTTCTGCCTGGTACGGGTGGAATGGGTACCGTAATCTTTACAGTAGCAGGTATCCTTCTGATCCTCGGTGTAGGTGCAAGCTTCGTAATCAGCAGAAAACGTAAAACCGAGTAACAGAATCAGATGATAATCGGTTAAGAAAATGTGAGAATTTCACAGAAGAAACAATAGCTATGTAAAAAACACTATAGTCTGGAATCCGGTTAGGCCGGATTTCAGACTAATAATATAACATTAGGGAGAATGTAATGAGAAAAAAAAGAAAAAGACTTTTATTTGATATAATTCGTATTTTGGTTCTTCTGATTGCTTTCTCCGTGTTGTTATATCCGACAATCAGTAACTATCTCTATGAGAAGAACAGTTCCCGTGCGGTGAATAACTATGATGATACTTCAGAAAAGTTGGATGAAGCCAAGAGGCAGGCGATTCTGCAGGAGGCAAGAGAATACAATGCACGATTAGTGTGTGGAACGGAGATTGCGGGGGATACGTTTCACACCAAGGAAGAGATAACTTCTGAATATGCCCAGCTCTTATGTATGGATGTCAGTGGTATGATGGGGTATATTATCATTCCAAAGATTGATGTGGAACTTCCCATATACCATACGACCTCGGAAGCAGTGTTGCAAAGCGGAATCGGACATTTTCCGTCTTCCTCGTTGCCTGTAGGCGGGGAAACAACTCATGCAGTTCTGACCGGACATAGAGGACTTCCATCTAAAAAACTTTTTACGGATCTGGACAAGATTGAAGATGGGGATGTATTTTATGTCAAGATATTAGGAGAGACCTTTGCTTATCAGGTGAATCAGATATTAACCGTTCTTCCAGAAGAGACAGACGCCTTGCGGATTGAGAATGGCAAAGATTATGTCACTTTGGTGACATGTACTCCGTATGCGGTCAATACCCACAGGCTGCTAATTCGTGGAACGAGAATCCCGTACGAGGAGGCAGAAGCAGTTGCACCGCCGGAGATTGACAGGAGAATCAAGCTGCCATTTGAGGTACAGGTTCTGCTGATTGGACTTGGAGTGCTGTTGGTCACCATTATAATTTGGATTATTATAAGAAAAGTAAGGAGAAAAAGAAAATGAAATTTGCCAGAAAAAAATACAGATGGATAGGAATCCTTTGTTTCACAATTGCGTTGTTCTGGGGACTTTCCGTATCAGCCAGTAGTTTTCCTCAGGCATCTATCACAATTTTCTACCATGGGGTAACTCCAAAGGAAGAAAGTATTGCGCTATCAGGGGCAGAGTTTGTGTTACATAAAGTCGGACTTTATCAAGATAATAAATGGATGTTTGAAGGAGAGTTTGCAGGATGTGAGGTTTCTCTGAATGATATGAGTGCATCGGGTCAGCTTGAAGCGGCAAAACAGATCAGGAAATATGCAGAATCACATCACATTCAGGGAAATTCCCAAAAAACAGACCGGAATGGTTACCTTACCTTTACCGGATTGGAGAATGGATTGTATCTAATCATGCCGGTCAAAGAAGTGACTTGTGGAGGAGGCATATTCCGTTCGGAGGCTTTTCTGGTTCAGGCGCCAGAAATAAATGAGCTTGGAAATGAGATTTATGAAATTAAGGTCGAACCTAAAAATGAATGGGTATCCGATGATAAAGAACCAGAAGTAAAACCAGAAAATAAACCACAACAAAAACCTGAGTATTCACCCTCAAAAGGAGAAAATGCGAAGACAGGAGATAAAACCCCTGTTGAGTTATTTGCCAAAATATTAGCGGTTAGTGTGATTATGATTGTATTGCTGATATTTTGGAGAAACCGTGACAAAAAAGATGAAGAACAACTAAATGAACGAAAATTTTGAAAATTGCACTGAGAACTACTCTAACATAATCGCTATTTCCCCTGCATACATTGTAAAAAGATGTATCCAGGGGAATTTTTGTGAAAGATTATATCGAAGAACGGGCGGTTGAAATTGCAGAGTATATTATAGAGACAAAGTCTACAGTGCGGCAGACAGCGAAGAAATTCGGGATAAGTAAAAGTACGGTACATAAAGACTGCACAGAACGTCTCCTCCAGATAAATCCATCTTTAGCCGCAGAAGCTAGGAAGGTTTTAGATGTAAACAAGCAGGAGCGTCATATTCGCGGTGGACTGGCTGCCAAGGAGAAGTATTTGCATCAGCACGGATAAAAATGTAGAAATGGTTCTTGTATCTTAAATAAGCCAAGAGTATAATGACTTGAGAAACAAAAAGAAGGGGGGCTTATTATGGATACGAAGAACCGTTTTTTCTCAAATGCAGATTTGCGAAAACTGATTATACCACTGGTTATTGATCAGTTTTTGCAAGCTTTTGTGGGGCTTGCAGATTCCATTATGGTAGCTAGTGTAGGGGAGGCAGCAGTTTCTGGGGTTTCACTGATTGATACTATTATGGTACTGATTCTCAATATTTTTACAGCACTTGCCACAGGAGGAGCTGTGATTGCGGGGCAGTTCTTAGGGAAAAAGAGAGGAGAGATGGCCTGCAAGTCCACCAATCAGTTGATTTCTTTTACACTGAAAGCATCTCTAGTGGTAATGGTATTATGCTATTTTGGAAGAAACTTCATTACTCATGTGGTGTTTGGGAAAATTGAAGCGGATGTCATGTATAACTGTAATGTGTATATGTTTATTGTTTTTGCTTCTATTCCTATGACAGCCTTGTACAATGCAGGAGCTGCTATTTATCGTGCAATGGGAAATTCTTCGGTAGCAATGAAGATATCTTTATTAATGAATGCTATTAATTTAGGTGGGAATGCACTGCTGATTTTTGGATTCCATAGAGGTGTGGAAGGGGTGGCAATTCCAACTCTGATTTCGAGAACTGTTGCATGTGTAATTATGATGTTTTTGCTTAACAATCAGAAACAGACCTTGCATTTGTTACATCCGTTTTCTTTTAAAACAGATTGGGGACTGTTGAAAAAAATTTTATATATTGGTATTCCAAATGGTTTGGAAAACAGTATGTTCCAGTTAGGAAAGATTTTGGTTCTGAGCGTTGTTACCAGCTTTGGAACGGCTTCTATTGCAGCCAATGCGGTATCCAATAATGTGGCCACTTTTGCGGTGCTTCCCGGGATGTCAATTGGGTTTGCTATTTTAACAGTAAGTGCTCAATGTGTAGGAGCTGGAGATTATGAACAAGTAAACTATTATACCAAGAAACTCATAAAAACAGTGTATGTGTCTCTGGTTGCAGCAAATATTTTAGTAGTGCTGGCAGTACCTTTTATTATTCAGATTTATGGATTATCTACAGAAGCAAGTCAATATGCACATAAAATATTAATCTACCACTCTATTTGTGCAGTTACTATTTGGCCATTATCTTTTTCCTTACCAAATACTTTGAGAGCTGCTGCGGATGTAACTTACACTATGATTTTATCTATTATTTCCATGTGGGTGTTCCGAATTGGATTTAGTGTAGTGCTAGGTGTGTACTTCCATATGGGGGTATTTGGCGTGTGGGTTGCTATGACCATTGACTGGTTGTTCCGGGCAATTTGTTTTGTGATACGGTATCTGAAAGGAAAATGGAAACATGCAGCGCTAGTGTGAAAACTATTGACAGATAGAAAAGTTTTGCATGAAATGCATGACATCTGTGGGACAGTAAGAATCATTGCCCTTCAGATGTCTTTTTATTTCTGTGTAGGATGAGCGAAACAGAAATGTCCTCTTGTGAAACACTGCATGGTTCATGTGAATCCCGTTTAATTCCATAAGAATGAGATACAGTGCAAAAAAAGTGGAAATGTAGTGTATATTTCAGCAAATTTCACGAATAGATTTCCCTTGAAAATTCAGAAGGTGTATTTTATAATTTAAGCTATCTTTTGAAAAATAGACAGGAGGATACTTCTTTGAAGAGAGAAACCGTTATCGTACTGGACTTTGGCGGTCAGTATAATCAGTTGATTGCAAGACGTGTACGTGAATGTAATGTATACTGTGAAATTTATTCTTATAAAACAGATATTGAGAAAATCAAGGAAATTCAGCCAAAAGGAATTATTTTTACCGGAGGTCCTAACAGCGTTTATCTTCCGGATTCCCCTGCATATACAAAGGAAATCTTTGAGTTAGGTATTCCAATTCTCGGCATCTGCTATGGTTCTCAGCTTATGATGCACCTATTAGGTGGAAAAGTAGAGAAGGCTCCTGTACGGGAATATGGAAAAATCGAAGTGACAGTAGACCAGGATTCAAAACTCTTCCAAAATGTATCTGAAAAGACTATTTGTTGGATGAGTCATAATGATTATATTTCTCAGATTGCTCCTGGATTTAGAATTTGCGCTCACACGCCAGATTGTCCTGCAGCAGCAGTAGAATGTCCAGAGAAGAAGCTTTATGCTACTCAGTTCCATCCAGAGGTTTTGCATACTCAGGAAGGTAAAATCATGCTTTCTAATTTTGTATATGAAATCTGTAAATGTTCCGGTGACTGGAAGATGGATTCCTTTGTAGAAGAATCCATTGCGGCAATTCGTAAAAAAGTAGGAAACGGAAAAGTTCTCTGTGCTCTTTCTGGTGGGGTGGATTCTTCTGTGGCAGCGGTTATGATGTCAAAGGCAGTAGGAAATCAGCTTACTTGTGTATTTGTAGATCATGGACTTCTTCGTAAAAATGAGGGAGATGAAGTGGAGTCTGTTTTTGGACCAAATGGTTCTTATGATTTAAACTTCATTCGTGTAAATGCTCAGGAGAGATTCTATGAAAAACTGAAAGGTGTGGAAGAACCTGAGAAAAAACGTAAAATTATTGGTGAAGAATTTATCCGTGTCTTTGAGGAAGAAGCAAAGAAAATCGGTGCGGTAGACTTCCTAGTACAGGGAACCATCTACCCGGATGTGGTAGAAAGTGGTGTGGGCGGAGAGTCTACAGTGATTAAATCTCACCACAATGTAGGTGGTCTTCCAGATTATGTTGATTTTAAGGAAATTATTGAGCCATTGCGTAGCTTATTTAAAGATGAGGTGCGCAAGGCTGGATTAGAGCTTGGAATTCCAGAATATTTAGTGTTTAGACAGCCATTCCCAGGTCCAGGTTTGGGAGTACGTATTGTAGGCGAAGTTACAGCAGAAAAAGTCCGTATTGTACAAGATGCAGATGCAATTTATCGTGAGGAAATCGCTAATGCTGGCATGGATCGTAGTATTGGTCAGTATTTCGCTGGTCTTACAAATATGCGGAGTGTTGGTGTTATGGGGGATGAAAGAACCTATGATTATGCAGTGGCACTTCGTGCTGTAAACACGGTGGATTTCATGACTGCAGAGGCAGCAGAGATTCCATTTGAGGTTTTGCAGAAGGTGATGAGCAGAATTATCAATGAGGTAAAAGGGGTTAATAGAATCTTTTATGATTTAACATCGAAGCCACCGGGAACGATTGAGTTTGAATAATATATTAGAGCCAAGAAATGCCTATTTTACGGGCTTTCTTGGCTCTTTCTATGTCTGGTGACAATCAAATGACAATACATTTGATTTTATCTGAAGAGTGTTGATTTCTTAAGTTAAAGCATTTATAATTTGTCATAGATAAATTTTGAAAATTTTATCCATGCTAAATGCAAAATGCCTATACAATTATAAGGAAGAATTATATTTGAAAGGAAGAAACATCATAATGAATAAAAAAGAATACATTGAAGGAGTAAGAATTTTTGCGATATTATTTGTTGTGTTAATACATGTAGTAGCAATTCCACTTCGTTCATGGTCTGGGGATACTGTTGGAAGTTATCAAATTTATTCGTTGATTTATGTAATAGGAAGTTGTGGTGTGCCGCTTTTCCTGATGATTACAGGATCATTATTATTAAATCCGGCGAAAGAAATTAGTTTGAATAAAATATATTGTAAAATGATTCCAAGAATTTTAATACCCTTGTGTGTTTGGGGATGGGTGTTTGCATGTATGGAGATATATTTTGAAACAAGAATGATTACCATTAGCATGCCGTTTCAAGCATTGTATAGAGTCTTAAATAATGAATCATGGGCACATTTATGGTACTTATATATGTTACTAGGCGTGTACATTTTCCTGCCGCTCATGAAACATTTGTCAGATACACTTTCGGAAAAGATGTATTTATATACAACCTATGCAATGATAATAGTTGGATATATACTTCCAACAATAAATAAAGTATGTGGAATAAATATTACAATTAGTGTGCCTTTACCGTTATGTTATTTTGCTGCTGTTTGGATGGGATATTTTGTAGAGCGATATAAAGAAAATAAAATATATAATAAAATACTGTATATTTTTGGAAGTGTTTCTGCTGTTGTTTTAATAATATCCGGAATTATGAATGGAGTTTTTGGAAAAAATTATTATGATGTAATAGCACAGTATGATAATATTTTTGTATTAGGGACAGCTATTTTAATATATATGGTTGTAAGGAAATGTTTACAGAATAAATCGCTGCCTAAATGGCTACTTTCCTTAGCAGAGTGTTCATTTGGAATTTATTTACTTCATCCTGTGATTATAAATATGCTATACAAAGTTGTAAATATAAGACCAACGAATTTTAATGCTGTAATTTCTATTCCTGTGTTTGCAATCATGTTTGTTGTACCGGTGTGGTTTGTAGTGTATATAATGAAAAAAATTCCTTTTATTAAGCATTTAGTATAAAGGATTAAAAGTATGGAAGGGATAAATGGAAAGAGAGAAATATAATGGTCTAAATACAGTCACTTATTTTGGATCATTATTATTTGAAAAAATAAACAAGTCCACTGAAAATGCTTGACTGTAAACCTTGTTTATAGCCTATGCTTAAGCACAAATATAGTTATGCAAGGCGAGGTGTATGGATATGACAATAAAAGAAGTAGAAGAATGTACAGGGTTGTCACGTTCTAATGTGCGTTTTTATGAAAAGGAAGGGTTGATTTCTCCAGCTAGAAATGAGAAGAATGGTTACAGAGATTACTCAAAGAGTGACATAGAAAACATAAAAAAGATTGCATATCTCAGAACTCTTGGAATTTCTGTGGAGGATATACGGAACATTATAGAAGAAAAAGAAGATTTACATAAAGTTATTCGAAGGCAAAGTGAAATACTGAAAACCCAGATTTCCGATTTGAACAAAGCCAAAACGCTATGTGAAAGGATGCTTCGTTCAAATGCAATGAGCTACGAGGAATTTCAAGTAGAGGAATATGTAGGTCAGCTGCAGGAGTATTGGGATGATAATAAGCCGGTTTTTCGATTAGACTCGGTGAGTTTTCTTTATATTTGGGGAAGCTTTATTATATGGGGCGTTATTGCAGTACTCTGTTTGCTTATTGGAGTGTGGTCTTATGGAAACTTACCACCCCAAATTCCTGTACAGTGGAACCACGGAGCTGCTTCTTCTTTGGTGAATAAAAATTTCATTTTTGTTTATCCGGCGGCATGCGTTATTCTCCGTTACTTTATTAGACCGATAATGTATGCTAAACTGCAAATGGAAAATGTATTGGGTGAAATGATGACAGAATATTTGACGAATTATCTGTGCTTTGTGGCATTATCTGTAGAAATATTTTCTATCCTTTTTCTTTATGGAGTGGTGAAAAATATTGTAGCAGTTTTGCTTGTGGATACTGTGGTATTGCTGGGACTGCTGGCAGTTGGAATTGTAAAGATGGATTTAAGGTAGGAGGTGTTGTTATGTTTGAAAATTTTTATTTTGTTTTTGATTTGTTTATGGCATTAGTAACATTTTTAATGGGTTTCTATTTTTACAGATCGAAGGGAAAAGCAGCTAATCTTTTATCTGGTTATAACAGACGTTCCAAGGAAGAACGGAAAAACGTGGAGGAGGATGCCATGTGTTGCTGTTATGGAAAACGTATGATGATTATGGCCATTCCTTTTGTGGCAGGAGCAGTGATTGATACCTTCTGGGAAGGAATTGGCTGTGCATTAGCCTGGGGAGTGTGGATTATTCTGTTTATTTTGTTATTGGTAAAAAGGACAAAAACAGAAAAATTAAAGTGAAAAACGCAGAAGAGAAAAAGTAAGAAGGAATAAAAATCTCCGCCCATTAGGGCGGAGACATTTGTTTTGTCTTATTGTAATGGAAATCCTGTTTTTAAGATGGATGCCCAGTTGCTTTTGGCATACAAAAAACGGACAACAGTTATCTGTTTCTCTGCTTCTGAAATGCGGTAAAAAGCGAGATAGTTATTCGCAATGGTAAAACGAATCCCCCAGGAAGAAAGGATGCGGTCATCGACCAAAGGAAATTTTTGCGTAATATGAATGTGATAATTCATTTTTTCCTACGGCCCCTTATCTCAGACATAGCTTCGGAAAACGGGCGGGTTTTACCTTCTGCAATATCGGTAAGACCTTCCTGGATAAACCCATATAACTCAAATTTCTTTATATAGTCAACGGAGATGAGAGAAAAATGAAAAAGAGAGAAGGAAATGTGTGGCAAACATCCACTTGCTAGAATGACAAGACCAGACAGAAGTAGTATAATGTTTCAATGGCTATATCTTTAGACAAGATAATGAATTAGAGGGGAGTGGACTATGGAATGATGAGAGAGTACCTATTATTAGAGCAGAATCAGAGGATACTCGTATCCGTCAAACGTTCTTCCAGGAAATCCATAGGTCTTGAGGTTCGCACTACAGGAGAAGTGATTGCCAGGATTCCCAACCGGTTATCAGATAAAAGACTAAAAGAATTTATAGAAAATCACAAAATATGGATTTTCCAAAAAGTTGCTTTTGTGGAACAAAAAATAGGTAGTAAAAAAGAGTTAAGAGTTCCTTTCTGGGATGATTTGACGGACAGGGAACGTGAGAAAATAAAAGAAAAAATTTCTAGTAGAGTTCAGTATTATAGCGGGAAGATGCAGGTAGAATATGGAAGGATTACCATTCGGAATCAGAAAACCCGCTGGGGAAGCTGCAGCTCCAAGGGGAATTTAAATTTTAATTACAGACTTTTTTATCTCCCAGAGGAATTACTGGATTATGTGGTGATTCATGAGCTGGCGCACAGGCGGTATATGAATCATTCCATGCAATTTTGGCAGGAAGTAGCTGCCTACTGTCCAAACTATGACAGATATAGGAAAAAATTAGGTGAATATAGATTTGTAGAAAAGGAGAAGAATGAAAATTTATGAAAAATCAACAAAAAGCACTTTTGTTCGAGGAAATACCGATTCCTAAAGCAGTGGCTACCCTGGCAGTGCCTACGGTATTAAGTTCTCTAGTGATGGTACTCTACAATTTGGCGGACACTTATTTTGTAGGAATGTGTAATGACCCTATACAAAATGCGGCGGTTACTCTGGCGGCTCCGGTGTTGCTGGCTTTTAATGCAGTAAACAACCTTTTTGGGGTGGGAAGCTCCAGTATGATGAGCAGAGCTCTTGGCCGCAAGGATTATGATACCGTTTATAAAAGTTCAGCTTTTGGTTTTTACTGTGCATTATTAAGCGGTATTTTGTTTTCTTTGCTTTGCTGGATTTTTTATCAGCCTCTTTTACATATTCTGGGAGCTGATATTCATACGGCATCAGCTACAGGTGCATATTTGAAATGGACTGCTATCTTTGGGGCAGCACCGTCTATTTTAAATGTGGTACTAGCCTATATGGTGCGTTCAGAAGGCTCAGCTCTTCATGCAAGTATTGGCACTATGAGCGGATGCTTGTTAAATATTATTTTAGACCCTGTTTTTATTTTACCCTGGGGGTTGAATCTTGGTGCAGCAGGAGCGGGGCTTGCTACATTTTTGTCCAACTGCGGAGCCTTGCTGTATTTTGTCCTGTTTTTATATAAAAAGCGTGGGGATACTTATGTGTGTATTAGACCAGATAAGTTTACCTTGGAACGAAATATTGTACGTGGTGTGTGCAATGTAGGAATACCAGCTTCTATTCAGAATCTTTTAAATGTTACAGGAATGACGATTCTAAACAATGTTACCTCTTCTTTTGGTGCAGATGCAGTGGCAGCTATGGGAATTACCCAGAAGATTAATCAGGTTCCTATGCAGATTGCCATGGGCCTGTCTCAGGGCATTATGCCTCTTGTTAGTTATAATTATTCCAGCAAAAATCATAAGCGTATGAGGGAAACTCTTTCATTTACAGTGAAGATCAGTCAAGGATTTTTGTGTACCGTAGCCTTGTTGTATTTTGTATTTGCAGGACCTTTGACCAGAATGTTTATGGATAATGAAATAATCGTGGGGTATGGAATTAAGTTCTTGCGGGGATTTTGCCTTGGAATGCCATTTTTATGTATGGATTTTGTGGCAGTAGGTGTATTTCAAGCAGTTGGAATGGGAAGATATGCCCTTGTGTTTGCTATTATGAGAAAAGTGGTTCTGGAAATTCCGGCTCTTTACATTTTAAATTATGTATTCCCATTATATGGGCTGGCTTATGCACAGCTCACTGCAGAAGTGGTGCTGGCAGTAGTGGCAGTAGTGGTGCTTGCTAGATTTTTCAAAAAATTAGAGAGAGCTTGATTTTCATATCTTCCTATGCTATACTACCAATCGTTGTTAAGCCCATAAAAATAAGGTCTATAGGGCTTTCCGCCGATTCCCGGCGTTAAATGAATCGTGTGTTCGAGACCTTCCACACGTAAAACAAAACTAAAGGAGAATAGAACTATGAAAACAAAAAGTGTAACATTCTGGACCCATGCGGCTATGATTGCAGCTATTTATGTTGTGCTGACATTTGTATTCGCGCCCATCAGTTTTGGAGAAGTGCAGATTCGCATTGCTGAGATGCTTACTGTACTACCTATCTTTACACCAGCTGCTATCCCGGGATTATTTGTGGGATGTATCATTGGGAATATTTCAGGTGGCGCGTTACTGCCAGATATTGTATTTGGAAGTCTTGCTACTTTAATCGGAGCAATGGGAACCTACATGCTTAGAAAACTTCCAAAAGGAATTGCAGTACTGCCGCCAATTGTTGCAAATGTGTTGATTGTACCATTTGTGCTGCGTTATGCATATGGTGTGAATCTTCCTATTGTGTTTATGATGCTGACGGTAGGTGTTGGAGAAGTGGTTTCCTGCGAATTGTTGGGATGTATGCTGGCAACCATTTTGAAACGGTATCAGGGACGTATTTTCGGAACAGCAAGAATGTGAAAATAAAGGAGAAAAAGTTGCGGTATCAGGTACTCAGGCAATACGCTGTGGACCTGGTATGGCAGCTTTTTTCATTCTGCCAATCATTTACTTTGACATCCCAAGAGCAGTGTGATAAACTTAAAACAATTATGGAGTCTTGTACCCTAAGCAAGAATATTCAATAAGAATACATATTTGAAACCAATATATAAATTATGAATGAATGTACAGAGGTGAATAAAGTGGATAAAAACGAGTATCGGGCAAAACTGGATGAAATCAATGATTTGGTGGATAGCCAGGATTATCAGGGAGCCCTTAAAATTGTAGACACAATTGACTGGAGACGGGTACGAAGTGCTAGGACACTCTGCATGATTGGCGAGATTTATGAAGCGAATAAGCGTTATGAAGATAGCCGTAAGATTTTGCTTCTGGCTCATCAAAGAGCCCCTATAGGTAAAACCGTGCTGTACAGGTTGGTGGAGTTATCCATTAAGATGGGAAATTTTGATGAGGCAGCGGACTATTATAAAAACTTTGTGGAAATATCACCAAATGATAACAGCCGGTATATCTTGAAGTATAAACTTTCCAGAGCAAGACGTTCTCCTATTAAAGAACAGATTTCTATACTTCAGGAATACAAAGAAAAGGAATACACAGAGCGTTGGTCCTATGAACTTGCCAGATTGTATGCAAAAGCAGGCATGAAGCAAGCATGTATGGAAGAATGCGACGACTTGATTTTGTGGTTCAGCGAAGGAAAATATGTGACCAAGGCTATGGAGTTAAAGACGAAATATGGAACTTTAACACCACAGCAACAGGAAAAATACCATAAAGGTACATCACAAAAAGCTTTCCAGAGCACATCATCCGTAAAAGCTGCAGTGCCGGTGACATCGATTCCAAAAGTAGCGGAAGTAAAACCAACAGAAACACTTTCAGCGGAAGAGCAAGAAATTGAAGAAATATTAAAAAGTGTAGAATTTGAAATTCCTAAGGAAGAACCAGTACCAGAAAACCCACCTCAGCTTCAGGAGAAGGTGGCAAAGGGCATCCGTGATGTATTCCAGAACAATGCGGTTCAGGAGGCTGAAGAAACAGCGGCGGCTATGGATCCGGCAGTCAACCAATCACCGGAGGAAAAAGGTTATGTGGTGAAGGATTTAGAACCAGAAGATTTTGGAAAGACTGCAGGCTTTAAACCTTTCCATATGGGAGAGGGAATGACCATGCAGGTAAAAGCAGAGGCGCCGAAATCGAAAAGTTTTGATCCAAAAGATTTCACTCCAGGTTCTATAAAAACAAGCTCCAAGGAATTTGAACTGGATTTGGAGGCTCTGCTAGCTGAAACTGCAAATGAATTGGCTCAGGCAGTAGCAGAGGAAACCGGAGAACAAGAGACAGAAGAAACATCTAGTACGGAAGTTCCTGAAACAGCGCCAGTACAAGAAGAATTAGAAGCTGCAAAGGATATAGAAGCAGTAGAAAATACAGAGGAAATTCCAGAAGAGACAGTTTCTGTTGAAGAACCCGTACAGGAACAGACTCCAAAGGTAGCGGCAGCAGCAGAAAGTCTTAGTCAGGCTTTGGCAGTGAAGGCAGAAGAATTTGATGCTCTGGCGGCAGGTATGACCCAGGAAGTGGTGATTCCACGAAATGAACCAGAAAATATAGAAGTAACCCAACCAGAAGAAATTTTGGAAGAACAGGTGGAAGTGATTCCAGAGACAGAAGAAGAAATTCTGCCAGCAGAGGAAACACCGGAAGAGCTTATAGAAGAAACTATAGAGGCTTTGGAGCAAATTGAGATAGAGCCAGAAGAATTGGCAGCAGAAACCTTAGTTGTTACGGAAGAAGTTGAGCCAGAAAGTTCTGTAGAATCAGAAATAGAAGAAGGCGCTACCAAAGAGTTCCCGATAGAAAAAGTGAAAGAAGCGCTGGGTGAGATTGATTTATCTAAAGCATTGGAAGAGGAATTAGAAGACAAAGATGTTTCAAATCAAGATGATTCTCATATGAAGCGTGTGACTGGGTCTGTTGCTACAGAGGAAGGACATAAATCCACAGCTTTTAGTACTGCAGTAGAAGGCCTTATGCGTCATCATCTGACAGAAGAGGAACATAGACGTTTATTTACCTACTTTTTCCCAATTCCAGGAATGTCACAGCAGATTAATGAAGCTTTGGATACTGCACAGGAATCAGCTTGCGCTAAGACTTCTCAGGCAGGAAATATTATTGTCACAGGAAGAGAAGGTTCAGGAAAAACAAGACTTTCTGAAGGTTTGATTAAAGCACTGTGCAAAGAGCGCCAGATGGAAGGTGCTAAAGTTGCTTACATTACGGCAGAGAAGCTGAATAAGAAAGATCCTGTTGCAGTTGTTGGAAAATTGGCTGGAGGATTTCTGGTGGTGGAGAATGCCGGAAATTTGAAGGAAGAAGTTGTAGAGAACATGTCCAAGGCTATGGAATTTAAAACGAATCGTCTAACTGTGATTCTGGAAGATTTAAAACCTGGTATTCGTAGTTTGGAGGAGCGATTCCCTGATTTTATGAAGAAATTTGATTCCAAGATTGTGATTCCAGTGTTTACCAATGATGAGTTAGTATCTTTTGCAAAAACTTATGCAAAAGAGTTGGGATATAAAATAGACGATATGGCAGTACTTGCCCTGTATACACTTATTGGAGATAACCAAAATGAGGAAAATCCGGTAGCTGTAGGCATGGTTCGTGAAATGATGGATGAGGCTATTGCGAGAGCTTCCAGAAAAGGACGTAAGGCTGGCAAAAAAGTAAGCAAGCGTCATTTAGACGAAACAGGCAGAATTATGTTATATGAAAAAGACTTTGATATCTAAACAGGAGGAATGAGAATGACAGCCCCATATCTGGGAAATCCAAAGAGAACCATAGAAGTTCTTCAAAAATATGAATTTGTTTTTCAGAAAAAGTTTGGGCAAAATTTCCTCATTGATACCCATGTGCTGGATAAAATTATAAATGCCGCAGATATTACAAAAGATGATTTTGTGCTGGAGATTGGTCCCGGTATTGGGACCATGACTCAGTATTTGGCATGTGCGGCAAGAGAAGTTTATGCAGTTGAAATCGACAAAGCACTGATACCGATTTTGGAAGATACTCTTCAGGACTATGATAATGTTACAGTTCTCAATGAAGATATTTTGAAGGTGGACATCAGAAAATTGGCAGAGGAGCGCAACCAGGGAAAGCCCATTAAAGTTGTAGCAAATCTGCCATATTATATTACCACACCGATTATCATGGGATTATTTGAGGGACATGTGCCTATAGAATCTATTACTGTTATGGTACAAAAAGAAGTTGCAGATAGAATGCAGGTAGGACCTGGAACCAAGGACTATGGCGCGTTGTCTCTGGCAGTACAATATTATGCACAGCCTTATATTGTAGCAAATGTTCCACCAAACTGCTTTATGCCAAGACCAAAGGTGGGAAGTGCAGTAATTCGTCTCACCAGACATACAGAGGCACCAGTGAAAACTGTGGATGAAAAATTAATGTTCCGGCTTATTCGGGCATCTTTTAATCAGAGACGAAAAACGCTGGTAAACAGTTTAAAGAATTCATCGGAACTTTCTTTTGGCAAGGAAGAGATTCAGGAGGCAATTGCAGCCTGCGGATTTTCAGAAGGCGTTCGCGGAGAAGCGCTGACATTGGCAGATTTTGCAGCGTTGACAAATGCATTGAGAAAATAGTGAAATGAAAAACCATCGCAGACATTCCGCGATGGTTTTTTCTATAAATATTAAAGGAAGGAGAGCCGACTCTTACGAGTCGACATATGAAAAAGAAAATATAAAAATAACTTGCTCTGTATTATTTTTATGATATTAGTATATCCCAGAATTATGTTCAAATCGTGTTGAAGTTGTGAAGAAATCATGAACGAAAATCAAATCTTTTATGAATGTTAAAAAATTACCGGAATAATAGATTAGAGCACTTCCAAATCCGTGTGGTGTGTCTGTATTTGAAGGTGTTGAATATCTAGAAAACATTCCACACATATTCGAATGCCTCCCATAAGTCCGGAAATATCCTGCAATTTGGATGAAATAATTTTACAGTCGCGGTTTTGATGTTTGGAAAGATACTCTAGAATACGGGAATTAATATCTGGTATGTAGTTGGAGAATGCGCTATTGATAACAATCAAATCCGTATTAAAAGTATTGATAATGTTATTGATTCCAATGGACATATATTTAACAAATAAATCCATTATCTCTAGGGCTGTGGGAAGTTTTTTTTGATAATCAGCCAGAAATTGGTCTAAACTCACCTGAGCTTGCTTTGTACGGGCAGCATATTCTTCCAAAATCGCTTTTTCAGAGGCGTATTGTTCCAGACAGCCACAGTTTCCACAAGGGCATGGCTTTCCATCAGGGAATAGAATGGTGTGTCCGAATTCCCCTGCATAACCGTCATGTCCTTTATATAAATGTTCACCAATTAAAATTCCCATACCAATACCATCATGGACATTGATGTGAATCATATTTTTATATCCAAAATGAAAGGCGGATTCTCCAAGTACAGAGAGATTAGATTCATTTTCTACAATAACTGGTAAATGGAAACGGTTTTCCAAAATTTCCCCTAAATCAGGCTGAGGTAGTGGATAGTAGGGGGTAAACAAAATTTGATTGTTGTTTACAACACCATAAATTCCAATAGCAATCCCTACAATTCCATAGGGTGTATGGGAATATTCAGCAATCTGTCCGGCAATAATTTCTTCCAAAAGTGGCAGAAGCTCTTGGTCCTTGTGGAATGTATGTTCTCGGACTTTACAGTTTTCTCCTTTTAGATTTGCTGCAAGGGTAATAATCTGGTTTGGCCGCACATCAATAGCCAGAGCATATCCGCAATTTTTTTGAAATTCCAGAAGGATAGGTTTTCTCCCCATAGCTGTTTTGGCACTGCCGATTTCCAGAATCAAATTTTGCTGAAGGAGGTCTTGGACAATATTGGAGATAGTAGCCTTAGTAAGGTTTAGCTGTTTTGCCAGTTCAGCTCTGGAAACGGGAGGGTGATTCACAAGATACTCCAGTACCAGGCGCCGGTTGTTATCACGTATCATTTCCTGGTTGGCAATTGACATAGTTGAAATACTCCTTTTGCATTCAAAAATATTTATAATCTTATCATACACTGTTCTTTTCAACAGGGCAACTAGAATTTGTTTATCGACTATACAAAGTGCAAATGCTTTATATAAGGTTTAGAGAAACTTTAGACACAGAAAGGGGAGAGACGTGGTATAATGATTGCACAGAGTGCAATCCAAGCCAATGAAATATTGGCTTGCTGTCACAGATGTGACAGATTATACCAGGCAATCTACGGCTTGAAAAGTAAATGCCTTGCAGGCGCTTCCTTTTCAGCGCCCGTAGTATAATGATTGCACAGAGTGCAATCCAAGAAGTATGAAGACAGGAGAGATAGAGTATGATGAAAAAAAGAGGAATTGCTGTATTATTAGCAGGGATGATGCTGGTGGCTTCGCCACTTACTGTTTTGGCAGACAGGGAAGATGCCAAACTGAATATCCCGTATGTGTCTTTGGGGGCAGATTTAAATACCCAGGAGAGGGAGACGGTTTTGAGACTTTTAGATGTCACAGAAGAGGATTTGAAGAATTATACGGTAGCAACCGTGACAAATCAGGATGAGCATGATTTTTTGGATTCTTATTTGGATAAGAGTGTCATTGGCTCCAGAGCTCTTTCTTCTGTTCTGGTGGAAGGGAAAAAAGATGGAAATGGAATTAATGTAACTACCAAGAATATTACCTACTGTACACCAGGTATGTATGAAAATGCACTGGCTACAGCGGGAATTAAGGATGCAGATATTGTGGTGGCAGGTCCTTTTAATATTTCAGGAACCGCTGCCTTGGTAGGTGCCATTAAATCTTATGAAAATATGACTGGAGAAAAGGTAGATAAGGAAAATGTAGAGACCGCTACAAATGAATTGGTTATTACCGGACAGGTGGCAGAAAGTGTAGGAGACCAGGAAAAAGCAGAACAGCTGATTGGAGCTATTAAGGAACAGGTAGTAGAAGGAGAAGCTGTTACTACAGAAGAAATTGAGAATGTGGTAGAGCAAGCAGCTCAGGAAATGAAAATAGAGCTGTCTGAGGAAGATAGACAGGCGATTGTGTCTCTGATGGAGAAAATCGACAATCTGGATTTAGATATAGAAAGTTTAAAAGAGCAGGCAAAAAATCTTTATGAAAAAATAGAAGGTCTGGATTTAAATTTGAATATTGATGAAGAACAGGTAAAAGGGTTTTTCCAGAAAATCATAGATTTCTTTAAAGGATTATTTGAATAAGAAGAATAAAAAGTAAAAAGAGCTGCTGTATGAAGGTTTATTCAACATTCATGCAGCAGCTTTTTATAAGTCAAGGCTCATATCTCCAGCCTTAATGAGATTTAACTTTCTCATACCGTTTGCAATACCAAGAGTGAGAACACCAGGTAGCATGAAGTACATAAGCAAAATCTTTAGTAAAAGAACAGCGGAATCTTGAGTGGGAGCCATGGTTTGCCATGACATAATAGGTCCAAGAAGGACAGTAGTTCCAAGTCCGGCTCCAGCAGTGCTGTTGGTCATTTTTGCCACGAGGACACTTATAGGGCCAAGAATTGCGCTGGAGAGGATGGAAGGCAGCCAAATCATAGGATGTTGTAGAATTTTAGGGAATTGGAGTTTAGAAGTACCAAGTCCTACTGCTAGAAGTCCCAAAATACCATTATCTTTATATCCTGCAAGAGCGAACCCAATCATATTACAGCAACAGCCAATGGTTGCTGCCCCAGCAGCTAAACCAGATAACTGTAGCATAACAGCCAGAGCAGGAGCGCTTAGGGGGAAGGTGCAGGTCATTCCCATAAGAACCGCCAGGGTGATACCCATTAGGAACGGTTGTTGTTGTGTTCCCCAGGAAATAAACTCTCCCAATTTTTCCATGACATAATTCATAGGAGCACCAATCCAGAATCCGCACAGACAGCCTCCCAGAATACCGCCAAGAGGCGCCAGGAGAAGATCCAGATTGGTTTTTCCTAGAAGAAAACGAGAAATTTCAATGGCAGCAAAAGCAGCTAGAAATGCGCCAAGAGGATCTCCAGACCCCATTTCTAGAAAAGATTTTGATTCCGTGAAGAAACTTCCGTTTAAAATATCCTGAGAAAAAGCCCCAGCCATTCCTGCAATTGCAGCGCAAAGACAAGAAAAGGAATTTTCCTGCAAACGGCTGGCAATTCCAATCCCAATCCCAGCACCGGTCAGAGCGATTGCCAAGGTGCCACTGTTTTGAAGGAATGTGCCCGCAGGGCCATGAAACAACAAGCTAATTTGTTGAAGAGTCATCCCCAGAACCCATGTGACAAATAAACCGCAGGCCATACCTCGGAAACCTTCTATAAAAAAGCGATGAAAAATATTTCTCATGGCTTAGTTTAATTTCAGATTTTTAAATAGAGAGCCAAGAGAAGTAGAGATTTCTTCACTTTCTGGAAGCTCATAATCTGGTTCTTCTTCTTTCTCCTCTGGTACTTCAATCAGAGCTTTCATGCTCAGGCTGATTTTTCCATCTTCATTTTTAATTACTTTTGCAGTTACTTTATCACCTACAGACAGAACAGCCTTTGGGTGCTTGATACGTTTGTCAGAAATCTGGGAGATATGTACTAGCCCTGAGATTCCTTCCTCGAGAGTAATAAATGCGCCGTAAGTTTGAAGGGATTCTACGGTTCCTTCTACTATGCTTCCTACTTTAATTTGGTCAATGTGTTCTCTCTTTTTGGCAGCGGCCTGTTCCTGAAGAATTTCTTTTGCTGAAAGAAGAAGACGATTTTCCTGCTCATCTACTTCCATTACGCGAACCAAAAGAGTTTTCTTTAAATAATCTTCTGGATTTTCTACATAATTTAATGCCAGTTTGGAAACAGGAATAAAAGCCCGAATGCCTTCTACATAAGCAATTACGCCACCTTTTACAATTCCTTCTACTGTGACTTCAAATTCTGTTTTTTCGTCTTTCATTTGTTCTAATTTGTCCCAGACAAGCATGTCATCATCTCGGAAATTGGAAAAAGATGCATTGATTTCCTCAGCATAATCATCCATGGTTTCCTGTTTTTTCATTTCTTCTGTCATTGTGTTACCTCCCAAGTTAAAATTCGATTTCAAACCGTGCAATTATTATAACATAATTGCTATAAATTTAGAAGTATGTTACTATAATGGCAAAATACCTTTTCATGAAGAACTTCATAAAATTTGAAATAGAAAACAGAGAGGAAAGGAAGAATGGCGAAGCAGGGGAAGATTTATATTATAGGGCACAAAAATCCAGATACAGATTCCATATGTTCTGCGATTGCATATGCGGATATTAAAAATAGGTTGAATGCAGGAAAGAAATATGCAGCGAAAAGAGCCGGACAGATTAATGAAGAGACGGAATATGTTTTAAAACGTTTTGGTGTGGAAGCACCTGGATATCTTTCAGATGTAGGAACTCAGGTAAAAGATATGGAAATCAGGGAGACGCCAGGAGTGCCAAACAATATTTCTATCAAAGATGCCTGGGCTATTATGAAAAAAAGTAGTGCAGTAACCCTTCCTATTACAAAAGAGGATGGACAGTTAGAAGGGTTGATTACTACTGGAGATATTGCAAATTCTTATATGGATGCCCATGATAATTATTTTTTATCTAATGCAAGAACTCAGTACAGAAGTATTGCCAATACAGTGGAGGGAACGGTGGTTACTGGAAACCCCCATGGTTATTTTATCCGTGGAAAAGTAGTTATAGGGGCAGCCCATCCGAACAAATTGGGAGAGTTTCTAGAAGAGGAAGATTTAGTGATTTTGGGAGATCGCTATGAAGATCATTTATGTGCCATTGAACAGAATGTAAGCTGTATGATTGTATGTAATAATGCGGAGGTATCCCACGATATTGTAGAAGCAGCAGAGCACAATCAATGTGTGGTTATCCGGTCTTCACTGGATACTTTTACAGTTGCGAGATTGATTAATCAAAGTATTCCAGTAAAGCACATTATGAAAAAAGAGAACCTTATCACTTTCCAGACAGATGATTTTACAGATAACATTAAGGATATTATGGTAAAAACACGCCATAGAGCCTTTCCTGTTGTAAATAAGCATGGAAAATACATAGGAACTGTATCTAGAAGAAATTTGCTGGGAATGAAGAAAAAACAGTTGATTTTGGTAGACCATAATGAAAAAAGTCAGGCTGTGGATAATATTGATGCAGCAGAAATTCTAGAAATTATTGACCATCACAGGCTTGGTTCACTGGAAACTTTACAGCCTATTATGTTTCGGAATCAACCTGTGGGGTGTACAGCAACCATTATGTATCAGATGTATACAGAAAAGGCTTTGGAAATTAGCCCGGCTATTGCAGGACTTTTGTGTTCAGCTATTATTTCGGATACCTTGATGTTCCGCTCTCCTACCTGTACTTCGGCGGACAAAATGGCAGCAGGAGCGCTTGCGCTGATTGCAGGCATTAATATTGAAGAGCACGCAAAGGAAATGTTTACCGCTGGAAGTAATCTGAGAGGAAAGACAGCAGAAGTTATTTTCTATCAGGATTTCAAACGTTTTACAGCAGATACAGTGAATTTTGGCGTGGGTCAGATTAGCTCTATGAATGCAGAAGAATTGGCGGATTTGAAACAAAGGTTGATTCCTTTTATGCAGCATGAATGTGGAAAAAATGGAATTTCTATGGTGTTTTTTATGCTGACAAATATTTTAGAAGAGTGTTCAGAGATTATTTGCTACGGAGAAGGAAGCGGACGCTTGGTAGAGGAAGCCTTTGAAGTTCAAGAATCTCAGGGAGGCTATATTCTTCCTGGAGTTGTGTCTAGAAAGAAACAGTTGATTCCAGCGTTTATCGGAACCTTGCAGCAGAATAATTAAAAGATAGAAATGGAGTTATGTTATGCCAAAAGTAGAGTGGAAACCTGGGAATATGTTATATCCTTTGCCAGTTGTATTGGTGAGTGTAGCAGACGAGGAGGGACATGATAATATTATCACTGTGGCATGGGCGGGAACTGTATGTACTAATCCGCCTATGGTGTCTATTTCTGTACGTCCAGAACGATATTCTTATAAGATGCTTATGGAGACTGGAGAATTTGTGATTAATCTCACAACAGAAAAATTGGCCTATGCTACAGATTATTGTGGTGTGAAATCGGGTCGGGATGTGGATAAATTTAAGGCAGTGCGCCTTACTAGGCAGCCAGCGTCTCATGTGGGGGCACCTATGATTAAAGAGTCTCCAGTGTCCATTGAATGTCGGGTGCGGGAAATTCGGGAATATGGAAGTCATAGTGTTTTTACAGCAGATGTCTTGGCAGTGCATGTGGATAATAAATATATGGATGAAAAAGGAAAATTTGATTTAGCACTGGCAAATCCTATTGTGTATTCTCATGGAGAGTATTATGGACTTGGAAAAAAACTGGGAACCTTTGGTTATAGTATTAAGAAAAAAAGACAGAAGAAGCAGAGGAAAATGGAAAAATGAAAAAAGACAATCTGGTACTTATTGGGATGCCTGGTGTAGGGAAAAGTACAGTCGGAGTGATTTTGGCAAAGGTACTGGGCTATGAATTTTTAGATTCAGATTTGTTAATTCAGAAGGAAGAAAAAGCACTTTTGCGGGAGATTATCGAAAGAGAAGGGTTAGATGGTTTCCTGGATATTGAAAATAGGGTAAACGGTTCTATAGAAGTTTCCAATGCTGTTATAGCTACTGGGGGAAGTGTAGTATATTGCCAGGAAGCCATGAAACATTTAAAGGAAATTGGAACCATTATTTATTTAAAATTAGACTACAGTATTTTGCAAAGAAGATTAGGAAATCTAAAAGGAAGAGGGGTTGTTTTACGAGAAGGGCAGACTTTAAAAGGACTTTTTGATGAGAGAACCCCACTGTATGAGAAGTATGCAGATGTGGTAGTTGATGAGAAAAAATTAAATGTGGAGCAGACTTTACAGAAAATTCTGGAAGAGTTAGAAAAATAACAGAGAATAGAAATAAAAAAAGGGCACAATTACAGGAAAATGTTAATTTTTATTTACAAATGGCGGTATCTGTTATAATATAATAATTAAGCCATAAAATAAAATAGGGAGGAAGTTTTTGCGCAAAAGGCATTGTATTCCTCGTTTTACGTGTATAGATAATGATTCGAGAATGGCTTTTAATGAGATGAAAACCTGCGAAGGGGCAGGAAGACGATAAATTGAGACAGGCCCTGAGGTCTAAAAAATAAGAGGTGTGTATATGGAACAGTATGTTATCAAAGGCGGGAATCCGTTGGTTGGAGAAGTAGAGATTGGCGGAGCAAAGAACGCAGCCCTTGCTATATTGGCAGCAGCAATTATGACAGATGAAACGGTACACATTGAGAACTTACCGGATGTAAGGGATATTAATGTTCTGTTAGAAGCGATTAAAGAAATTGGAGCGGTTGTGGAACGCATCAGCCCTACAGAAGTAAAAATTGTTGGTTCCACTATTGGCAACATTACAGTGGAGTATGAATATATTAAAAAAATCAGAGCGTCTTATTATCTTTTAGGGGCGCTTTTAGGAAAATATAAAAATGCGGAAGTGCCTCTTCCAGGTGGTTGTAACATCGGAAGCCGTCCGATTGACCAACATTTGAAAGGCTTCAGAGCCTTGGGAGCGTCTGTGGACATTATTCATGGTGCGGTTGTTGCAAAAGCAGACCAGCTGCTTGGGAAGCATATTTTCTTGGATATGGTGTCTGTAGGAGCTACGATTAATATTATGATGGCTGCGGCTATGGCGCAGGGAAATACCACCATTGAAAATGCAGCTAGAGAACCACATGTTGTAGATGTGGCTAACTTCCTGAATAGTATGGGGGCTAATATTAAAGGTGCAGGTACGGATGTTATCCGTATTCGTGGCGTGGAAAAACTTCACGGCACAAGTTATTCCATTATTCCGGATCAGATTGAAGCAGGAACCTTCATGTGTGCTGCAGCGGCAACTATGGGAGATGTTATGGTAAAAAATGTAATTCCTAAGCATCTGGAAGCAACCACTGCCAAATTAGAAGAAATCGGATGTCAGGTAGAAGAGTTTGATGATGCAGTACGTGTAGTAGCTAATAAGCGTCTGAAACGTACTAATGTAAAGACTATGCCTTATCCAGGTTACCCTACAGATATGCAGCCCCAGTTTTCTGTTGCCCTGACTCTGGCAGAAGGGACAAGTATTGTGACAGAGAGTATTTTTGAGAATCGCTTTAAATATGCTGCAGAGCTTGCAAGAATGGGCGCGAATATCAAAGTAGAAGGAAACACAGCAATTATTGATGGTGTTCCTAAATTAACAGGCGCAAGAGTTTGTGCTCCTGATTTGCGTGCAGGTGCAGCTTTGGTTATTGCAGGTCTTGCCTCAGAAGGTATTACTATTGTGGATGACATTGTATATATTCAGAGAGGCTATGAGCGTTTTGAAGAAAAGCTGAGAAGTTTGGGTGCAGAGATTGAAAAAGTTTCCAGTGAAAAGGAAATTAAGAAATTTCAGCTAAGAGTAGGCTAAAAAAGGCTTGACGAACTAGAAAAAACCTTGTATTGTAATAAACGAAAACAGAAAACAATTTATATTTTCTCTTATTCAGAGTGATGGAGATACATAGGATCTGTGAAGTCACGGCAACCCCGCCACGCGGAAGGTGCCAACCTGAGCGAGTAGTCGAACAATAAGAGGATTCATTTTAGAACGATATGGGTCCGCTTAGTGCGGGCTCTTTTATGTTACGTCAAGAGAAAATATAACCAAAAAGAAAGGAAAGATACCATGGAAAAAAGATTATTTACTTCAGAATCTGTAACCGAAGGCCATCCAGATAAAATGTGCGATGCTATTTCTGATGCTATTTTGGATGCATTAATGGAAAAAGACCCTATGAGCCGTGTTGCCTGCGAAACTGCTGTGACAACAGGTGTAGTTATGGTAATGGGTGAAATTACCACAAAAGCTTATGTGGATATTCCGAAGATTGTAAGAGATACAGTACGTGAAATCGGCTACACAAGAGCAAAATACGGATTTGATGCAGATACCTGCGGTGTGATTACTACCATTGATGAGCAGTCAGCAGACATTGCAATGGGTGTTGATAAGGCTTTGGAGGCAAAAGAAAATAAAATGTCTGAAGAAGAACTGGATGCCATTGGAGCAGGTGACCAGGGTATGATGTTTGGTTTTGCTTCTGATGAAACCGAGGAATATATGCCATATCCTATTGCTTTAGCGCATAAGTTGGCGCTGCAGCTTACTAAGGTGCGTAAAGATGGAACACTGACTTATTTAAGACCAGATGGAAAATCACAGGTTACTGTTGAATATGATGAAAATGACAAACCGGTACGTCTTGATGCAGTGGTATTATCCACACAGCATGACCCAGATGTGACACAGGAACAGATTCATGCAGATATCAAGAAATATGTATTTGACCCAATTTTGCCAGCAGAGATGGTGGATGAGAATACAAAATTCTTTATTAATCCTACAGGCCGCTTTGTAATCGGTGGTCCTCACGGTGACAGTGGTCTTACAGGCCGTAAGATTATTGTAGATACTTACGGTGGATATGCGCGTCACGGCGGCGGTGCTTTTTCAGGAAAAGACTGTACTAAGGTAGACCGTTCAGCAGCATATGCAGCCCGTTATGTGGCCAAAAACATTGTTGCAGCAGGCTTGGCCAAAAAATGTGAAATTCAGCTTTCCTATGCTATTGGTGTAGCATATCCGACCTCCATTATGGTGGATACCTTTGGAACGGGTAAACTGTCTGATACACGTCTGGTAGAAATTATTCGTGAAAACTTTGATTTAAGACCAGCAGGTATTATTAAAATGTTAGATTTACGCCGTCCGATTTATAAACAGACAGCAGCTTACGGACATTTCGGAAGAAATGATTTAAATCTGCCATGGGAAAAATTAGATAAGGTAGAAGAATTAAAGAAATACTTGTAAAAAGTAGAGCTATCGCAAGAAGTTATTTTCGTGCGATAGCTCTTTTTTAAAAATACCTGGTGGTTTCAAAGAAATTCTTGGCCTCTTTGCACATTTGTTCCAAAGTAAATACTTTTACATGGCTTCCAGATATAACTTCAAATCCACTGACAAAGTCAGATTTGGAGAATAAATAATACCATTGTTGGGTGTCTGGAAATAAACTAGCGTGTTTTCTCAAATCGTGCAAAGCTTCTAAATCAATCCATTGGTCTGTCCAGAAGCAGGAGCCTAACAGGATTTTTTTTGGTGCAGAGGCTGCAATAGATACATATTCCGTGCGTTTTTTCGTAGGATGCTGTCCCCACCACATTCCAATTTGTTCAAATGTAAAAGGTGCAGTGCCCATTTCTTTTTCCAGTGCTAGAAAATCACGGCAGACGTCCTCAAAAGAGGATTTGAGCCAGTGTTCTAGAGATGGACTAACAAAATTCTGAAAGATATCAACTCCCATGCCAGTCTCAATTTCAGATTGGTAAGGATAAACAAAGGTATACCAGAAACGAAATACACCATCTGAAATTTCGTAAAGGGTGCGCCGGCTTCCCTGGTCTTCAGTAACCGGTATGATTCGGTTCACTAGGTTATGAGATACCAAGGAAGACAGGAGGCTGCTGGCAGCACTTGGGGTAAGACCGGTATTGTCGCAGACTTCCTGGAGCTTTTTGCTTTCGCAGCCTAGGGATGCCAGAATAGAACCCATGACAGCAGAACCGGAATAATAAGCTCTGGTAAGAGAGGGGATTCGGCGGTAAAACAGACCGTCTTCTTGGAAAAATAGTTGCATGAGGAGTTTTTCTACACTTTGTTGTCCTACAAATGCTTGCATGTAAGAAGGATTACCTCCGGTAATACGGTAAATGAGAAGTTGCTCTTTTAGGGTCTTATCAGGATAAAAAGCCTGCATTTCAAAAAAAGAAAATCTGGAAAGAAGCATAGCATGAGCTTCTTTTTTATGTTCTTTTTCATATAGATGTCCAGGCTTACACAAAAGGATAAAAAGCTTGGTCTGGGAATCTGTTTTTTTCTCCAAAGTGTGAAGCATAGCAGGGAATCGCTTGTTTTGAGCAAGCAAGCAGGAAACATCGTCCAGGATTAGCACGAGGGGCTGATTGGAAGAATCTTTTGCCAGAAGGCGGAAAATTTCCGAGAATTTTCTTGCGGTTTGAAATTGATTACCTAGGCGGCGGATGCATAAATTCTTAAATAGACGGAAATTTTCTTCATAGAGTACAGGGGAAGCTTTGAAATAAAGAACCTGTTTTTCTTTGGAAAATTCCTGAAGCAGTCTGCTTTTTCCCATGCCTGGATGTGCGTACAGGGAAACAATCTGGATCCCCTTTTGCTGATATAATTGATTTAATTGAAAGAGTTGTTTTCCTTTATCAATAAACATAATCTTCTCCTAAGTATGAAATGTTTTTGTTACAGTTTTCGATACTTCCATTTTAGGTGGGGTTTTTGGGAAAGTCAAAGGCTTTTATAGAAATTTTTATAGAAAGTTTAGATTTGGATTGGTTTTGTTTAGATGAAAAAGGAGAAACATATGGTATAATAATTGCATACATAGATAAAAATGAGAAAGAGGCAGTGATATGAAGTTAAAAACGAGGATTATCATTTCTTTTTTTATAATTGTACTGGAGCCCCTTCTTTTTACAGGAATTGCATTTTGGGCCTTTACTCAATATCAGTTCAGTGCCATTGAAAGACAATATGGTATTGAAAATCCTACTTATGAAAGTCTGGCTAATATGGCAGAGGTGGTAAATCATTTGACCAATGAGAAAATGGAGTCTATTAAAGAAGTTGCCAACAAACAGCCCTCCAGGTTTGAGGATATCGTATATTTGGATGAGTTGAACAAAGAACTTCAGGAAATGCATTCTTATATCCTAGTGCAGGAAGATGAGCGGGTTATTTATTATGGATGTGAAAATTATCCGGTAGAATTGGTAGAGAAGCTATCCCAGTTCCAGGATTTTGATGCAAGTACCAGTGACGGGCTGTATCTGGGAGGAAGAGTGCAGGCATTGGTGAAACAGGTTACATTTCAAACCTCTCAGGTAAAAGATGGCAGTGTCTTTATTGTTTCTAATATTCTCCAGACACTTCCTCAGGTAAAAGAATTGTTCAAAAATATGCTGGTGACCGTTGTGGTGATTCTGGTGACAACAGCACTGGGGCTGACCTGGTGGATTTACAGGGGTGTGATTGCACCTTTGGATAAATTGCGTATGGCAACTCAGAAGATTAAATCCGGAGATTTGGATTTCTCTGTTGCATCTGAAGGAGTCAGTGAAATTGCAGACTTGTGCCAGGATTTCGAGGAAATGCGTCAAAGGCTGAAAGAGACAGCAGAAGAGAAGGTGGAATTTGACAAAGAGAGCAAAGAATTAATCAGCAATATTTCCCATGATCTGAAAACACCAATCACAGCAGTCAAAGGATATGTGGAAGGAATTATGGACGGGGTTGCCAATACTCCTGAGAAGATGGAGCGTTATATTAAAACCATTTATAATAAAGCCAATGAGATGGACAGACTGATTAATGAGCTGACTTTTTATTCCAAAATGGATACGAATAAGATTCCATATACTTTTAATAAAATCTCGGTGACAGAATTTTTTGATGACTGTGCAGAGGACTTACAGACAGAATTGGGAGCGAAAAACGTAGAGTTTTATTATTCCAACTATGTGGAGCCGGAAGTGACAGTCATTGCAGATGCTGAGCAGATTAAAAGGGTGGTAAACAATATTGTAAGCAATTCTCTGAAATACACAGATTCGGATAAACCTAAAAAGATTAATCTCAGGGTGAAGGATGTGGGTGATTTCATTCAGGTAGAGATTGAAGATAATGGAAAGGGAATTGCAGCAAAAGATTTGCCTAATATTTTTGACCGGTTCTACCGGACAGATGCTTCCAGAAATTCGTCGAAGGGCGGAAGCGGTATCGGGCTGTCTATTGTAAAGAAAATCATGGAAGACCATGGTGGAAAAGTCTGGGCAACCAGCAAGGAACATACAGGGACAGTAATGTATTTTGTCCTTAGAAAATATCAGGAGGTACCGGTAAATGAGTAAAATTTTAATTATTGAGGATGAGGAAGCCATTGCAGATTTAGAGAAGGATTATTTGGAATTAAGTGGATTTCAGGTTTCTATTGAAAACAGAGGCGATGTAGGATTAAAGAAAGCACTGGAAGAGGATTATGACTTGTTTATCCTGGATTTGATGCTTCCTGAAGTAGACGGGTTTGAAATCTGCAGGGAAATCAGAAACCAGAAGAACACACCAATTATCATGGTATCAGCCAAGAAGGATGATATTGACAAAATCCGTGGGTTGGGACTGGGAGCAGATGACTATATGACAAAGCCGTTCAGTCCAAGTGAGCTTGTGGCAAGGGTGAAGGCTCATCTTGCCAGATATGAGCGTCTGATTGGTACCGGTGTGCAGGAGAATGATATTATCGAAATCCGCGGGCTGAAGATTGACAAAACGGCCAGAAGAGTGTGGATCAATGGGGAAGAGAAGAATTTCACAACCAAGGAATTTGATCTCCTTACTTTTCTGGCACAGAATCCAAACAGGGTGTTTACCAAAGATGAATTGTTCAAGGAAATTTGGGCAATGGAATCTATTGGAGATATTGCTACAGTTACTGTGCATATCAAGAAGATTCGTGAAAAAATAGAATTTAATACTGCTAAACCTCAGTATATTGAAACAATCTGGGGCGTGGGATATCGGTTTAAGGTGTGAGATGATTTAAGGGGCTGGAAACAGCCCCCTGAATACATTCACTTACACCAAAACACGAATAGATTGCTGCCTGTAATCTTTCATGCCTTGCAGATACATGCCCTGGGTTTTTAAATGCTCTGCCTGAATCAGAAATTCTTCGGAAATGATTTCCCCTGGTACAAGAAGTGGGATTCCTGGTGGATATAAATAGGCGTACTCCGTGGATACTCTGCCCTTGCTTTCCTTCAAAGGAACAGTTTCCCAAATTCCCTCCATTGCCTGCCAGATTGCACATTTTTGCTGGTTTTTTGCAGTGCGTTTAGAGTCTTCAAAAACATATTTATGTATTTGCTGCTCTTTTCTCCATAAACTTTCGTCGGTTTCTAATAGTGCATTTACCAGCCTGTCAAATCCCTCTTGGCTGTCCATGACACTTGTCAGTGCCAAAACATATTGTTCTGCTTCCATTTCCATTTCCAGATGGTATTTTGTTCTCAAAATATGGTGAAGCTGTGGGCCATTGATAGGGGCATTCACCGTTGAAATGACAAACTTGGATAAATCCATATCAAAAATATCTTTCTGTACTTTGAAATCCAAATCTATTAAGTGGAGAACTTTCATGGCACATAACTGTTTTCGTGCATTTTTTACTCTCATGGAAAAAAGTTCAAATTGTTCTGTGCTCTGTTCTTTTAAAAACCGAAGACAATAGGAAATTCCTCCCATTAAAATATAGGAAGGGCTGCTGGTTTCGTAAATTCCAAGAAATTCCTCCAGTTTTTCGGTAGAAACCAGGTTGCCTTTTTTGTGAAGGAGGGCTGTTTGTGTCATTGCAGGTAATGTTTTATGTAAACTATGTATCACAACATCGGCACCAAGTTCAAGAGCTGATACCGGAAAATCTTGGTGAAAGGCAAAATGAGCACCGTGTGCTTCATCTACAATAAGCGGTATCCCATAACGATGTACAATCTGGGCAATCTTTGCTATGTCTGACACGATTCCGTCATAGCTGGGAGAGGTGATTACTACGGCTTGGATATCTTCGTTTTCCAGCAGGGATTTTTCCACATCTTCCGGTAAAATTCCTCCGTTTAATCCACAGAAAGGTTCGTAAGATGGGTACAAATAAGTCGTTTTAAGACCACGCAGGTAAGCGGCATGATATACGGCTTTGTGGCAGTTTCTTGCCATAAGAAGTTTTCCACCCCGCAAGGTACAGGCGGAGACAGCAGCCAGGATACCGGCTGTACTGCCGTTTATCAAAAACCAGGATTTATCTGCATGATATAAAGAGGCTGCCAGCTCCTGATTTTCCTTTATGATTCCTTCTGCATGATGTAGATTGTCAAAATCTGTTATCTCCGTAATATCCACTTCGTAAGGATTCCTAAGATACGGAGAATGAACCTGGCGTTTGTGCCCTGGCATGTGAAAAGGATAAAAGTCTGTCTTGCTGTATTCATATAAAGATTCGTCTAGGTAGTTCATAAGTTTGTCTCCATCAAAATATTAGTGTGATTATTATACCATAAAATATAACTTATATCGAATGACAGAATTTTTTTTCCATTCCGTTGCGCAACCATTCTTCCCATGATATGATTGCGGTGAGAAGAAAGGAAGGTCAGGCAGATGGGAAAGATTTTTTATATCATGGGAAAGAGTTCCTCCGGGAAGGATACGATTTACAGCAGATTATTGCAAGATGAAGATATGCAGTTAAAAAAGATTATTCTTTATACCACCAGGCCAATGCGTGAAGGGGAACAGGATGGCAGAGAGTATCATTTCGTACAAAAAGAGAGTTTTGATACATTTTACAAACAGGGAAGAGTGATTGAGTCCAGAACATACCATACCGTGTATGGCCCTTGGATTTATTTTACAGCAGATGACGGACAGATTGCATTGGAGCAGGAAAATTACCTGGGAATCGGAACCCTGGAATCCTATGAGGGAATGAAACAATATTATGGGAAAGAAAATATCTGTCCTCTTTATATAGAAGTGGAAGATGGAGAACGGCTGAAACGTGCCATCAGCAGAGAAGAACAGCAGAAGGTGCCGAAGTATGAAGAAATGTGCAGGAGATTCCTGGCAGACGCAGAGGATTTTTCTGAGGAAAAACTGGCACAGGCGGGGATTGGAAGAAGATTTGCAAACAAGGAACTGGAACAGTGTATAAAAGAAATTAAAAACTGGATACAAACGTTGCAGTAGAAGGAAAAGATATGCTATAATTGGCTATATCATTGGAAAAGAGGTGAGTTGCAATGCAGGAAGTAAAAAACGTATTGGGACATGAGGAGATTTTAAAACATTTACAAAACGCAGCAGCCATGGAACAGGTTTCCCATTCTTATCTTTTTGCAGGAGAAAAGGGAAGTGGCAAGAAACTTCTGGCAAAACTTTTTGCTATGACATTGCAATGTGAAAAACACGGAAAGGAACCATGTCTGCATTGCAGTTCCTGTAAGAAAGCTATGAACCGAAATCACCCGGATATAATATATATCAATCATGAGAAACCGGCCTCCATAGGAATTGAAGATATTAGGGAACAATTAATAGGAGATGTGGCTATTAAGCCTTATACAGGGCCTTATAAGATTTATATTGTAGATGAAGCAGAGAAAATGACTGTCCAGGCACAGAATGCCCTTTTGAAAACCATTGAGGAGCCGCCTGCTTATGCAGTGATTCTTCTTTTAGTAAACAACGAAGGTGCATTGCTTCCTACGATTTCCTCCAGATGTGTGACATTGAACTTCAAACCCGTGCGGGATGAAGTAATCAAGAAATATCTGATGGAGGAGCTTCATGTACCTGATTATCAGGCAGAGGTCAGTGTTGCCTTCGCACAGGGTAATGTGGGGAAAGCGAAACAGATTGCTACGGCAGAAGATTTTTCAGATATGATGGAAGCGGCTTTCCGCATTTTGAAAAAAGGAAAGGATATGGAGGTTTACGAGATGGTAGATGCCATCCGCTTGCTTTCTGAGCAGAAGCATACAGTTTATGAATATCTGGATTTATTCCTGGTATGGTTCCGGGATGTTCTGATGTTCAAGGCAACCCATGAGATTGACGGACTTGTTTTCCGCCAGGAATATAATGCCATTAAGAACAGGGCAGACAGCAGTTCTTATGAAGGACTTGAGAATATTATCAAGGGCATCGAGACTGCCAAGGCACGTTTGCAGGCAAACGTGAATTTTGACTTAACTATGGAACTTTTGTTCCTTACAATCAGGGAGAACTAAGATGACAAGAGTAATTGGAGTTAGATTTCGCAATGTTGGGAAAATCTATTACTTTTCACCAAAGGATTTGGAGATACACACAGGCGACCATGTGATTGTGGAAACGGCAAGAGGAGTGGAGTACGGGCATGTGGTTCTTGCCCCTAGAGATGTGGAAGATGAAAAAGTAATCCAGCCTTTGAAAGAGGTGATTCGCATTGCAAATCCTCAGGATGACAAGAAAGAGGAGATAAACCGGAAAAAAGAAAAAGAAGCCTTTCAGGTGTGTTTAAAGAAAATCAGAGAGCACAGCCTGGAGATGAAGCTGATTGATGTGGAATACACATTTGATAATAATAAAATTTTGTTTTATTTTACCGCAGACGGAAGAATCGATTTCCGTGAGCTGGTAAAAGATCTGGCGGCAATTTTTAAGACAAGAATCGAGCTTCGTCAGATTGGTGTCAGGGATGAAACCAAGATTCTTGGTGGAATTGGTATCTGTGGACGTCCACTGTGCTGTCACACCTATCTTTCCGAATTTGTGCCAGTTTCTATCAAAATGGCAAAAGAGCAGAATCTGTCTTTAAATCCTACAAAGATTTCAGGTGTATGCGGCAGACTGATGTGCTGCCTGAAAAATGAGGAAGAGACTTATGAGGAACTGAACAGGAAACTTCCAAATACAGGAGACAGAGTTACCACACCGGAAGGTCTCAAAGGTGAAGTGCAGAGCGTGAATGTGCTGCGTCAGTTAGTAAAAGTGATTGTTGATGTGGAGGATGAGAAGGAAATCAGAGAGTATCAGGCTTCTGAATTAAAATTCAAATCCAGACAGAAAAAAGAAAAACTGAAATTAACGGAAGAAGAAATGAAGGCATTAAAGGAACTGGAAAAGGACAAATAGAGAGGAAACAGCATGGATAGAGAAAAACTGGTTCTGGAGCATGAAAGACTGGATGACCTTCAAAATGGATATATGCTGATTCAAAATCCAAAACAATTTTGTTTTGGGATTGATGCGGTGCTGCTGTCCTGGTTTGCAAATGTAAAACCGCAGGAGCAGGTACTGGATATGGGAACGGGGACTGGAATAGTCCCCATTTTATTAAAAGCAAGATATCCTAAGGGAAAGTACACTGGTCTGGAAATACAAGAAGAGAGTGCAGATGTGGCCAGAAGGAGTGTAGCATATAATCATCTGGAAGAGGATATTGTCATTACCACGGGAGACATCAAGGAGGCCGCAGCCATTTATGGAGGGTCTTTTTTTGATGTGGTGACTACAAATCCTCCCTATATGGTAGGAAATCATGGACTCACAGGAGACAATCAGGCAAAAATCATAGCCAGGCACGAAACCTTATGTACCCTGGAAGATGTAATTTCTCAGGCGGCAAAAGTGTTAAAACCAAGGGGACGGTTTTATATGGTACACCGGCCTTTCCGGCTGGCAGAAATCATGAGTGTGATGGTGAAATACAGGATTGAGCCAAAGAGAATGCGTCTGGTGCATCCTTATGTGGATAAAGAACCCAACATGGTTTTGATAGAAGGGATGCGTGGCGGAAATTCCAGGATGACCGTGGAGAAACCGTTGATTGTTTACGAAAAACCTGGAGTTTATACCAGGGAAATATTTGATATTTACGGACAGGAGACAAAGAAATGAGTGGAATGTTATATTTATGTGCCACCCCCATTGGGAATCTGGAAGACATTACCTACCGGGTGCTCAGGATTCTGAAGGAAGCAGATTTGATTGCAGCGGAGGACACCAGAAACAGCATTAAGTTATTGAATCATTTTGAAATAAAAACTCCAATGACCAGCTATCACGAGTACAATAAATACGAAAAAGGGCGTTATCTGATAGAACAGATGCAGGAGGGTAAAAATATAGCCCTGATTACAGATGCGGGAACGCCAGGAATTTCAGATCCTGGGGAGGAACTGGTGGCTATGTGTTACGAGGCAGGAATTCCGGTGACATCCCTTCCGGGACCGGCAGCCTGCATTACTGCACTGACCATATCAGGATTGCCAACCAGGAGGTTTGCTTTTGAAGCGT